>Ga0316363_10000528_pt1 | contig 48455 bp, 37 predicted proteins | sample Sb_taG_3_FD_200459 | JGI IMG/M metagenome (GOLD analysis project Ga0316363, IMG submission 200459) | Peat soil microbial communities from Weissenstadt, Germany - Sb_50d_a_PC metaG (v2) (version 2) | ecosystem: Environmental > Terrestrial > Soil > Wetlands > Peat | place: Germany: Weissenstadt...
CTACCTATGATCATCAAGATCCGAGAGGAGAATCTGCCATTGGTTCGCTCCAATGTTGCGGACCGTGCGAAAGACAGGGATGGCTCGTCCTCGCACGGCCTGGCTCTCCACCTGCGATTTCTTGGCAGCGCAGACTATGTTCTCCACGCGGATGTCAACACATTCAAAGCCCATTTGACCGAGGCAGCGACAATTATTTTGGGCCTCCTTAAGCGATATGATCGCGGAGAATCGATCGACGCCTCGCTCGTAACAATGCTGACTTACAAGGATTTATTCGACGCGCTGGCGGCGGGCGACATGGAACTCGCGCGTTCGCTCGCCCAACATATGGGTGGGCGGGATGAACTGGAAAAGAAGCACGATCATCCTTTCGACCGCGCTTTGGGTTACACGTTGCGGGCATTCGTCTTAAACCAACCACAGGAAATGACCAAGTGCGCTGCTGATTTCTCCATTATCTGCAAGGAAGCCGACAATGCTGACTTCCAGGGATATGCCCACGTCTTCAACGCCATCTTGACGAAGAACGTTGCGATGGCCAACGAAGGACTGCAGCAGATCCTGCAAGGACACAAGCATCAGTCAAAGCGGGGCGGCGTTTTCAAGGATACCGTGGACGAGATCCTGTGTGTTTGGGGTGTGGGTATTGCAAACCTGGCGCGCTCCGATGACCTTTTTGTGCAGGGTCTGCCGCCTCTGATCCCGCCCGATTTGCTCATCCCTTCGTTGCCGTCTGGCAGTATTGGCGCTCGGTAGCACGGCGTAGCAGTTTCCAAGCTGCCGCTTCCAGCGCGGATATGCCGTACGTTTCCCCTCAAGGTCTAATGCCGGCACCATCGCTGACATCCCGCGCGGCATGCAATACGTGCAACCGCCGGGAGCCGGCAACGCCTCGGGATTCATCGACATTCTGCATGCGACGCTGCGTGGCGCCGGCTGCCGCTGGAACGGTCCCGAGTGGCGGGCCATCGGCGTCGGCGCTAACCTGGATCTCGTGCCCGCGAAGCCAACGGCTGATTCTTATTCTGGTCGAGACAGCAGCTGGCCTTTCCCTTGATGCCGGCGGATGAATCCGCATACCTTTCTGCACCTGAACCAACTCCAGAAGCCTCCCGTTTATCCCATTGCAGACGTGAATCCTACCTAGCAGCTCCTTTTTTTCGCGACCATTCGGCCTACGCATCTTGCGAAAGGCTGCGCCGCTTTCGTGCAATAGGACTGCAGGTCAAGAAGACCCAGTCAAGGACGCATTCGCATGGACGCAAATCCCAACGGCCACGCCAACAAGCTCCGCAGCCGCAAAAGAAGCCGCATTCGTGCAGCCAGATTCTTCGTGGCCGCCCGCGCCTGGAAAAAGCTACTTGCCAAGGAAAAGCTTTGGCAACCGGTCGAGCCGGTCCAACGACCGGCTGCGTTTGCCGCCACACTTGGGAACGACGCTCCAAGCCGGCCCGAACCAGCTCCTCCACCCCAGGTCACATGCGACTGGCTCTGGGTGTCGACATTTTGGGAGCCGGTCGGTGTCGATCCCGCCAAGGAGTGGATGCTGCCCGGCCCAGGATTGGCGGCCGGTAAAACAGGCGTCATAACGCGGGGGCTGGAAAAGGAAGGCGGGGCGCTGCATGCGCGGATCACGCAGCCGCCGCCACGCGAGCGGCAGCAAGGTGCAGCAGGCTTCCTGAGGGGATGCCTGGCTGGCTTGAGCGATTTCACTCAAGGCAATCTGGATCTACTCCCAGAGCTGCCGTTGCTGGGCGCGCATCCCAGGCGAATTGGCGTCAACCTCGAGCAGTTAGCGGAGCACCTTCATGAATTCCTGCAGGAGCACGATCGCGATGTGCTTCAGAAGTTCGATGACGATCTCTGTCAGCTAGCGCTCCCGGCCTACTTCTACGCTCTCAGCGCGTGGGAGAAAGGCCGGGTGACCACGCGTGTGGTCTTGAAGTATGCCCGCCTGCTCAGATGGGCCAGGACCACGACCAACGTGCTCGGCAGGCTGGGCAAAGCGACCCCCTTCAAAATCAGATCCCTGGGGCGCGCCATTGCCCTACGGGCCAGGAAGAGGAAGTTACCCACAAAAAGCCACCGCTGCGGTGATAGCAGAGGCTGGCAAGGACCCGGTCGCTCCAGCGCTCGCCGCCAATGTGCCAGACGCTGCCGGCAACAAAGCCGGCGCCGGCGCCCACACGCAAGGCGCCACGGGCAGCGGGGAGAATGCAAATGCAGCAGCTCCTGGTGAACCACCATGGACCGCGCCCAAGGGCTGGCAGGGTCCCGGCAGGAAAAAAGGCAGCTGGTTGGGAGTGCGCGGCAATTCGGGATGGCTCGATCATCGACCCGAGGTCCAGCGCATCACCCAGGGCGAGCCCATCCCGTTCATCAGAGGGAGGATCGTTTTTGACAAGTGGAAGCGAGCCGAGTTCAATGTGCCCGGCGTGAAAGGTGGGCGTGCGAACCAGGGCACCGAGATGAAAATGATCTACAAGGCAATCTTCGAGAGGGAGAAGTTGGGCGCGCCCGGCGAGGAGTTCACCTGGCGAAAGCACAGGGAGCTTGTCAGCAAATGGCTTCGAGAAGAGCCAGATGGATTTGGCGGGAAGGGATTGAAACCCCATCACGCCGGCGGAGACGTCATTCAATACACTCCCGCGGTTCTCCACCAGATCCAGCACACGGACGTGCAGGCGTTTGTGCCGCTGATGTGATGCCTGTTTTGAAAAAGGAGTCTGACCCCTTGAGTTCTGCCCGAGAGAAAGCTTGGAGGGAGACTGCCGGACGAGTGCCGAGCAGCCGGCGACAACCACGCCGGCAAGTCTCGCAAACGCAGGAGGTTAGTGCAATCCGCCGATCCACTGGGTTCCCAATGGGTCAAGGAGTCAAAGCACGTGAAGGTCATCTAATTCGATGCTCGGCGCGCCCGGACCCACAGCAATTGTCAGTTCGAGCGTCAGATCGGAGCGCCCTTCTTCTGTCCATAGCGGCGCTCGCACCGACCATGTTGGCACGGCCGCGCCCTTCACCTGTACCGCATCGAGGTTTTGGTAGGCATCGTTCGGAGGTGACACGAGCTTCCGCCCGTACTCACGAATCACGGTGCGCAGGTCGTCGCTCGTCAAGCGTGACTTAACGAATTGTCCGACAAGCGACTCGTAATCTCCGCGAGCAAGCTGGTCCACCATCTCCCGTGCAGTTGATCTTAGTAGGTCGAGTGACATGATTCCCTCCTTAACGCTTGCCTGGGATACGAGTGGGCGTGTTCTCATTGACGCCGGGTGCCATGTTTTGCGGCCATTCAGACGTTATCGGTGGAAAAGGCAGTCATGAGGCCGCGAAAACATGCCGAGCGGCCGGCAACATGACCTCCGACGTTGGGGCACGACATGCTTAGGGGCCTTCGAGGGTGGAAGCTCTCAGTCAATTTCACCGGGCCCGTAAGCATGGCACCCGGCGTTTTGTTTGGCGGCTTCCGGGGTGAAGCCCTGGTAAGTCCGTCCGGGTTTCGCTGCGTCCTCCTACTTTCGCTCGTTTCCTGGATGGGCATCGCTCTCTGATCCTTCGCGCCCCTTCTGGTTCCGTCCTGCTGGTTGTTTTGGGGGACGCTTCAGAACCAGCAAGGTGCGGTCCGACTCGGGGGTTGCCTTGAATTCTGCGGGCCGGTTCCGGTCGCCTTCATCAGACAGGCACAGTTTTAGAGTGTCTCCCTCAAACGCGTAGATTCCTCTGAGCCTCATGGGGCGGTCGCTTCCCCTCGACCCGCCCTTGAATTCCAGGTCGATGTGGTGCGGTGTCTGCGCTGGGTCGAGCAAGAATCTGGCGGAAATGTTGAACAGGGGGAGCAAGCCTTGCGCGGTGGGCACTCGGATGTTTGAGATGCGGAGCTCGTCCCCGGCGAAAGTCATCCGGGAGTCCCGGTAGGTGATCATGAGGTCCTGTCCGCGAGACGCTACCGAGTAGAAGACCCACTCCCCTAAAAGCCTGGCGCGATCTGCCGCGCGCTGGTCTGTCGCCGCTGGTTTCGCCGCGTCATCCTTCTTTGGCTCGTTTCCTGGATGGGCGTTGCGTGTCTGCGCGACAAGGCCGGCACCCGCGCTGACGAGCCCGAGTGCCAGGAAGAGAACAATCGCCTGCGTCACTTTCGTTGCCCACATGGTTTTGATTACCCCTTCAGATAAAGCCACGACCCGGGCCGAAGCCACCGTGGCCGCAGAACTTCCCACCCCAACCCGCGTTGCCGCTTTGACGGTAGACGCAATGAGTGCCATTGGGATTTCAGCCCTGGCTCCGCTCTGGAGAAGCAGCAACGGCCCGAGAGCAACCGGAAACGCGATCCCCCGACGTGCCAACCGGGTTCTCAGCAATTCGCGGCCGCGTTCGAGGCGCCGGCCGAGGGTGGCGAGCGACCAGCCGAGTTCAGCGGCCGCCTCGTCACGGGTTTTCCCCTCCAGGTAGCAGAGGAGCAGCGGACCCTGGTATTGCTTTGGCAAGTGGAAGAGTTCCTCGTCAAGCGCGATAAGGAGTTCGCGTAGCGTGATTTCAGCCAGGGCGTCGGCTTGGGCGCGGGCTGGGACCTGCGCTTCGCGAGCGTGCCGCTTGGCTGCATCGACCTTCGCGTGCGCGGCCGTCCGGTACGCCACCCCGTAGAGCCAGCTTCGCAAGGAGCCGCTACGCCGGAGCGACGCGGCCTTGCGGACCAGGACAAGAAACGTGGCCTGGAAGGCGTCTTCAACATCTTCAGGCTGTGACAGAACGCGCCGACACACCCGGAGGACCGTCTGACCACACCGGCCCACCAGGGCTTGGAACGCGGCTTCGCTGCGATCACAAACGTAGCGGTCCAGCAGCTGTTGGTCCGAGAGTTGCTTGTTCTCGGTCTGCGCAGACAGTCGGCACAGGTGCTCGACGATCACGCCCAGATGCCTGCTCGCCATGCGGTATGCCCTGAAACCGGTTGTTCGTGTCTACCAATAATACTGCCACGGGGAGGGAAAACTCGCTCAACTTTTTGTGAAGCGGCCCCGGATGCCATGTTTTCGCGGCTATTCAGGGTTGATCAATGGCAAAGCAAGCCTTGAGGCCGCGAAAACATGTCGAGCAGCCGGTGACATGACCTCCGACGTTGCGGCACGACATGCTTACGGGCCTTCCAGGGTGGAAGGTCTCTGTCAGTTGCCCGTGGCCCGTAAGCACCCGGCGCCTACCCGGCGGCTTACGCCGCTCGGCTTGCTGTGCATGGCCCTGAAATGGTTCTTCGCGTTTGCTGGCTGATTTAGCGTTCCCCAACGACGAAACTTACATCCGCCGTCATGTACGGCAGCAGCTTGCCTGTCGAGTTGTCGACGCTGACGGTAACCGTGTAAGTCACCACATTCTGGGTCATGGTCGCATTGAGGCGGACCTTTTCGACCTTGCCCTGGAATCGGTCCTTGGGGAAAGCCTCTACTGTGAAATTGGCTGTCTGGCCGGGGTGGATGCGTGCGATATCCGCCTCTTTCACGGATGCCCATACCTGCAGTTTCTTGAGGTCCTTGGCGATGAGGAACATGGCCGGGGAGTCGAGCCTACCGCTCAGGGTCTCGCCGACGTTGACGCGGCGATCGATGATCGTGCCGGCGATCGGCGAGCGGATCGTGCGCTGGTCGAGATTGACCTGGGCTTCTTGTAGCCCCGCGCGCGCCTGTTCCAGGGCGGCCTTGCGTAGATCCAGCTTGGCCTGCGCCAGGTCGTAGTTGTCGCGAAGCTTGTCGCGTTCCTCCACGGAAAGCGCTTTGACATCGGCCTGCATTTTGGCATGCTCGGCCTGACGCAGGTTGATCTCTGCCACCTTCAACTCGGCTTCGGCGCGGCGAACGGTTGCCTGGGCCTGATGGACACGCGCCTCGCAAATTGTGGAGTCGAGCCGGGCCAGGAGCGTCCCCTTCGCCACTTCACTGCCGTAGTCGATGATGACCTTCGGATCGCGCGGGTCTGGGCCGAACGCCACGATCTGGCCGGCGACCTGCGCGCCGACTTCAACGACCTCCTCGGGCTCAAGCGTTCCGGTTGCGTGAACCGTCTCCTGCTTGGGGCTGCGTTTCGCGGCCTTCTTGCCGAAGGTGGTTTTAGGCGTGGCGTCGTTCCCGTCGTTAGCCAGGGCGTACGTGGCAGAGAGCGCTACCGTGATCACGATGAAGCATGCAAGTCTTTTCATGATAACCTCAGGGCTAATGTAGCTACGCATCTTTGGATACGCGCCAGTGCCTACGCTGAAAGCGTTGAACAACTTAGCCCTGGGTCGCGGCAGCGCACCCAGGGTAGTAGTACCCGGTCATGATCAACAACCCCGCAGGGGTTGCACAGGACGAGGGCCGCTTGTGCAACCCCTGCGGGGTAGCTGATCGGGGGACCCGCCGGTTCCCCTGGGTGCGCTGCCGCGACCCAGGGCTATGTTGTGCAACTGCTTCGCAGTAGGAATCCAGTCCCCCTGGGTGCGCTGCCGCGACCCAGGGATAAGTTGTGCAACTGGTTCGCGCTAGGAATCCAGAAGATAGCACCATTATGATCGCGTGACCTCGCGGATCAAGGATTATTCCAGGAGTGGTCCCGGCTTGCGAACGAAATCTTGGATCAGCGGCAGAACCGATCGACGGACGAGAGGCCCGGCAAGTGGGAGCCGTCCATGCCGGGAGTGCAAAATGGCATCCTGGGCAAATTCCCAAAAAATACGGCTGGCAACAGATTTCGTTCGTGATACAATAGCTAACAAGGCTGCTTCAGATTTAGCGACGTGGCCGTTTGTTGACTTCACTTTTTCGCGCGCTCCTATGGCGCGTCTTGCTTCCCTGAGGAAGTCAATCTTTCAGTAATGCGATCCCGACTCGTGTGCCCATGGGTCGCTCGCGGCAATTCTCGGATTGCGTGCGAATTGCCGGCGCCAGGAGATTGACACAGATTCCGACAGGCGGCGGCGCGGCTCCGAGCGGTCTAAAGTGCCGCAAGTCACATTTATCCAGCAAGTTCGGAAAAACTGGCAGGATTGGTTTCAAGGGTGCATCACCACAAACTTCTGCGGAGGAATGATCATGTCCGTCGCTCGTAGCGACGATGGAGCTGGAAATGTTGCGCGCAGGCGCCCGGTCAAGAAACCGCCCGAGCCGGGTGCGCCAATTACCGGTCCGTCTTCCAATCCTGCCCGTCTGGACGATCTCTATCGACTACCCATGCCCAAGCTCTTTGCCCTGGCGGAACGCGAGGGGATTGCCGAGCACACGGGCATGACCCGCGGCCAGCTCATCGTCGGCATCGTCCGCCGGCAAATCGAGCGCGGCGAAATCGTACGCGGCTCGGGCACGCTGGAAGTGCTGCCGGACGGTTACGGCTTTCTCCGCAGCGCGGCCCACAACTACCTGGCATCCCCGGAAGACATCTACGTCTCCCCGAGCCAGATTCGCCGGCTGGGACTTCGAACCGGTTTGGTCGTTGAAGGCCCCATCCGTCTCCCGGTCGAAGGGCAAGAGAACTTCGCCCTCATGCAGGTCGAGGCGGTCAACGGGCACTCGCCGGAGGAAAAGACCTCGGCAACCGTTTTCGAAGACCTCACCCCGCTGCATCCGAACCGCCGGCTCGTCCTGGAAACCACGCCGGAGGAATTGCCGATGCGCGTGGTCGATTTGGTGACACCCATTGGCAAGGGGCAGCGTGGCCTGATCGTCTCGCCGCCGCGCGCCGGCAAGACCGTTCTTTTGCAGAAGATTGCCCTTGCCGTCCGGCAAAATCATCCGGAATGCTATCTCATCGTGCTGCTGATCGATGAACGCCCCGAGGAAGTGACGGAAATGGTCCGCGCCGTTGCCGGCCCGACTTCCGAGGTGGTTGCCAGCACCTTCGACGAGCCGGCTTCCGAGCACATTCACGTCAGCGACATTGCCATGGAAAAGGCCAAACGCTTTGTCGAGGATGGCCGCGACGTGGTCGTCCTTCTCGACTCGATCACGCGCCTGGCGCGCGCGCATAATACCGAGGCGCCCTCGGGCGGCAAGCTCCTGAGCGGCGGTCTCGATTCGAATGCCATGCAGAAGCCGAAGCGCTTTTTCGGCTCGGCACGCAACGTCGAAGAAGGCGGCAGTTTGACGGTCCTGGCGACCGCGCTGATCGACACCGGCAGCCGCATGGATGAAGTGATTTTCGAAGAGTTCAAGGGCACCGGCAACATGGAGCTCCACCTCGACCGCCGGCTCGTGGATAAGCGCATTTGGCCCGCCATCGACATCAATCGCTCCGGCACGCGCAAGGAAGAGCTGCTCCTGCACCCCGACGAGCTGGATCGGGTGCGCACGCTGCGCCGCGTCCTCGCCGACATGCATCCTGTGGAAGCGATGGAGCTGTTGACCACCCGCTTGCGCAAAACCAAGTCGAATGCCGAGTTCCTGTTCAGCATGAACATGTCTTGAGCAATACGATAATACGAGCGGCAGCGATTGATCTCCCCTCGCCCCGGTACTCCGGGGAGAGGGGAGATTATTACCTGCCCCTTGCCCAACAATACATTTAACCCAAGGGGAGCATGCAGCAAGACTGCTCGCTCCCATGACTTTCCTTGAGCCGAGGGGGAACCTGCCATGCCGCGGACTGCGGAACAGGCTTATGCCGAGTTGATACAGCGCATCAAAGAGTGGTCACTCCTGGGGTCCTGCGGCCACATGCTCGGTTGGGATGAGCGCACCTATATGCCGCGTTTGGGATCGAACCATCGTGCCGAGCAAATGGCGTTGCTGGCCCGAATGACGCACGAAATGCTGACGGCGCCGGAGATCGGCCAGCTCCTGGCCGAGGTAGAAGGCACGCCGCTCGTGCGGGAAAAAGATTCGGATCCTGCCGCGAATGTGCGCGAGATTCGCCGTTCGTACGATCGCGCCGTGAAACTGCCCAAGGAGCTGGTCGAGGAGCTGGCGCGCGTGACGACCCGTGCTCAACAGGTTTGGCAGGAAGCTCGGCAGGCGAACGACTTCAGCGCTTTTGCCCCCTCGCTGAAGAAGATCGTCACTCTGAAACAGCAGGAAGCAGCCGCCATTGGCTACCAGGGCTCTCCCTACGATGCTCTTCTCGATGAGTACGAGCCGGGCGCGACGGCCGCGGAAATCACTCGTGTCTTCAAGGACCTGCGTGCGGAGTTGACGCCGCTCGTCGGGGCAATCCTGGCCTCCAGCCGGAAGCCGCCGCGAGAAATCCTGGAGCGCACTTATCCCATCGAACGCCAGGAGGCGTTTGGGCGCTCTGCCGCGGCGGCGATCGGGTTCGACCTTGAAGGCGGCCGGATCGATGTGACGACGCATCCGTTCTGCAGCGGTATTGGACCGGGCGATTGCCGGATCACGACGCGCTACAATCCAACGCACTTCAACGACGCATTCTTTGGCATTCTGCACGAAGCCGGCCACGCTATTTACGATCAAGGTCTCGATCCCGCCCACTTCGGCACGCCGCTGGGGTCGGCAATTTCGCTCGGCATTCACGAATCGCAATCACGGCTCTGGGAAAATCAGGTCGGCCGGAGTCGGCCCTTCTGGGAGCACTTCTTCCCCAAAGCAAAACAGACATTCAAGGAGACCCTGGGCGACGTCACCCTGGACGACTTCTTCTTTGCGATCAACGACGTGCATCCTTCGTACATTCGCGTCGAGGCGGATGAGGCAACGTACAACATGCACGTCATCCTGCGCTTCGAGCTGGAGCAGGCCCTGGTGACTGGCGATTTGGACCCCGACGACGTTCCCGCCGCCTGGGACGAAAAGTTCGAGAAATCACTGCAATTGCGGCCGCCGACCAATGCCCTTGGCTGCTTGCAGGACATCCATTGGAGCATGGGCGGAGTGGGCTATTTTCCGACCTACACGCTCGGCAACCTGTATGCCGCTCAGTTCATGGACCAGGCACGCCAGGACCTGGGCGACCTGGATGGCGATTTTCGCAGGGGAGAATTTGGCAGACTCAAGGGCTGGTTGAACGAGAAGATCCATCGTCCGGGGCAGCGCTACCGGGCCGGAGAGCTATGCCAGCGCATCACCGGCAAGCCATTGAGCCACAAGCCGTTGCTGAGCTATCTCCGGAAGAAGTATGCACCGCTGTATGGAATCTGAATGAAGGAGCGGCATTCGTCTGATACTAGCCCGAAGCGTTAGCGAGGACCTCGCTGACGCTTCGGGCTAGTATCTGTGCAATCGTGCAGGGTGATATAAAGTCAAAACTACTCATTCATAGCTCACAAATTGCACGCGATCTGCGCCGCCAAACGAGCGTTGGCGATGATCAACGCTTGATTGGCGCGCGGGCTTTTCCCCTGTGTCAGTTCCGCTAGCCGAGCGAGAAGGAACGGCGTCAATGCCTTCCCCTGGACCCCCTGCTCTTCTGCCAGTTCTTCTGCGCGCTGCAGCGCCGATTCGAATTCGGCCTCATCAATCGCGAGTTCCGGTGCGAGCGGCTGCGCCACGACCACGCCGGCTCCGCCCAGGTCCCAGTGGATTGCACACAGCTGTGCTGCTTGTCGAGGTGTGTCGACCCGGGTACTTACAGGTTCTCCGCTCGTGCCGACGTAGAACGCGGGGAACTGCGAAGTGCCGTAGCCGACCACCGGCACGCCGTGGGTTTCGAGGATCTCCAGCGTGCGCGGAATATCGAGGATGCTTTTGGCCCCGGCGCACACCACCGCGGTAGGCGTCCGGGCGATCTCCAGAAGGTCCGCGGAGACATCCCATTCATGGCTGCTGCCGCGATGGGCCCCGCCGATGCCTCCTGTCGCGAAAACTTTGATGCCGGCTCGATAGGCAAGAAACATCGTGGCCGCGACCGTGGTCGCGGCCGTGCTGCCCTGGCTGATGGCGGCAGCAAGGTCGCGCCGGCTGGCTTTCAAGACATGCTCGTTCCGCGCCAAGCATTCGAGTTCGCGATCGCTGAGGCCGATCGTGGGGCGGCCCACCAGAACGGCGATCGTGGCTGGGATCGCTCCTTCGGCGCGCACCGCCGCCTCGGCGGCCCTGGCAGTTTCGAGATTCAAAGGCAACGGCAACCCATGGGCGATGAGCGTCGATTCCAGCGCCACGACAGGCCGTTTCGCCTGTAGAGCGGCAGCGACTTCAGGATGCAATTGCAACACTGGAGCGGTGCTCCCTCATGCCGAACAAAGCTTCTCGTAATCGACTGGTTGATCCTTGTTGACAAAGGGAAGGTCGAGCGGCACAACTTCCGGATACTTCTGAGCGGCGCCGGTGTTGAAGACCACCACCTCGTCGGATTCTTGAATCTGTCCATCACTGCGCAGGTGCTCCAGGCAGTCGAAGCAGACGGCAGTTTCGGGACAGATGCCGATTCCTTCCAGGCTGGTCACGCGCCGCATCCAGTCGAGAATGCGCGTCTCGCGTCCACAAACGGCCAGTCCTTTGCTTGCGCGAATCGCGTCGAGCATCATGAAATCGCCCACGGCCGCCGGCACGCGCAAGCCACTCGCGACGGTGTGGGCGTTGGCAAACGGTTCCGCGAAGCGCAAGCCTGCTTCGAACGCGCGCACGATCGGGGCGCAGCCGTCGCTCTGGCAACTGATCAAGCGCGGCATCTTGTCGGCCTGCAGCCAACCCAGTTCTCTCAATTCCTGGAATGCCTTCCACATGCCGATCAGGCCCGTGCCGCCGCCGGTTGGATACAAAATCACGTCCGGCAGCCGCCAGCCGAGCTGCTCCGCCAGCTCCAGCCCCATCGTCTTCTTGCCTTCGAGCCGGTACGGTTCCTTGAGCGTGGACATGTCGAACCAGCCCGTCCGCTCGATGCCCTCCCGAACCAGCCGGCCGCAATCGGTGATGAGACCATTGACGAGAAATACGCGCGCGCCTGCCAGGTGGGCCTCCATCTGATTGATCCGCGGCGTATCGGACGGCATGAACACGTAGACTTCCATGCCGGCACGGGCGCCATACGCGGCCAGGGCCCCACCGGCATTGCCGGCGGTCGGGGCTGCCAGGCGCTTGAGGCCGAAGTGGCGGGCCATGCTCACCGCCAAGGCCATGCCCCTGCTCTTGAAGCTCCCCGTCGGCAATTGCGCTTCGTCCTTGACCCAGAGGTGAGGCACATGCATTTCCCGCCCAAGGCGCGGACAGCTCAAGAGCGGCGTCATGCCCTCACCCAGGGAGACAGGCTCTTCCTCGAACGGCAGAGGTAACAGCTCCCGGTAGCGCCACAGCGAGGGCGCTCGGGCCACCAGGGATTCGGGGCGAATAGCGCGGCCGATCTTCTGCAAATCGTAGCGCACCCAGATCGGCCTGCCTTGATGGACCGTGTGCACTTTGCCTGCCTCCAGGCGGGTGCCGTCGAGAGCGCTTTCAAGATGCGTGACAAAAGTTTGCATCGCTTTTCATCCTGGGGGGACAGGTCACCGGGTCGTTTATCTCCTTGCCAATTCGGTAGCAGCTCTCTTGTAGTTCAAGCTTTAGCTTGAACCGCTAGCAACCATCCTTAGCTTAGCAGGCACGATTCGGGATGGCTTGCCTCTGGGCGAAAGTGTGGCCGGGGCTGGAGGTACTCCGGAAGCCCCGGTAGAGCAGACGGTGACCATGCTGTCCAGACTGCGCGAGCAAATGATCGCAAAGCCGGCCGACTTCTAGTTGAAAAGAGTCGCAACCGGGTTCGTCCGGGGCTTCCGGAGTACCTCCAGCCCCGGCCACACTTTTGGAAGCTGAGCCCCGGGCCGCACGGTTGCTTGGGACCCCGGACGCCAGGGTTCGAATCTAAATTACTTATTTGCAGCTGAACACCTCACTTGACTCGCTCAACCCTGTCTGGTTATCATCCGTCAGCGACTTGGAGAGGTGCACCTTGGGTACTTTGGGCTTGTGCATCGGCCGGCCCAAACCCGCAGAAAAGGAATTTTACGGGTATGATTGCTTCTTAGAACCATGGATGGGATTCCCTTCCTTTCTTGCCCTTCCCCATGCAAACTGAACGGCACGGCAACGCCGTCGTGGTCTGGGCGCCAGCCAAGGTGAATCTCTACCTGGAGGTATTGGCGAAACGCACCGATGGGTATCACGAGATTGCAACCCTCATGGTGGCCGTCGGTCTCTACGACACGCTCGAACTCAAGGAGGATGCCACTGGAGAAATTCATCTGGAGTGCGACGAAGCCAGCTTGACCACCGGGCCGGACAACCTCATTTGCCGTGCGGCAGTACTACTGCGGCAGCGAACGGGATGTGCCAGGGGCGCTCGCATCGCCCTGACAAAGCGGATTCCCTTGGCGGCCGGTTTGGCGGGAGGCTCGACAGATGCCGCCGCGGCCCTCGCTGGACTCAATCTTCTTTGGAATTTGGGTCTGACGCTGCAAGAACTTGTTCCTCTTGCTCAAGAGCTTGGCAGTGACGTGGCATTCTTTTTCTCCACGCCGGCCGCGTGGTGCACCGGACGCGGAGAACAGGTCGCGTCGCTCCAGTTGGGAAGGCCGCTCTGGTTCGTGCTGCTTTGTCCCGGTTTCGGGCTTTCCACCGCGGACGTGTACCGCGGCGTGGTCGTCCCGGATCGGCCGCAAACAGGTGAGGAGATTCGCCAGGCGGCGCGCGCCGGCGACATCGAGTCCCTGGGCCGATGGTTGCACAACCGGTTGCAGCCTGCGGCAGAACGGCTCTGCCCAGCTCTGGCGGGCTTGCAGGAGCGCCTGGCTCGACTGGGCCCAGCCGGTCAAGCAATGAGCGGCAGCGGCACCAGTATTTTCGCCCTATGTCGTGACCAACGCGAAGCCGAGCGGATTGGCCAGGAGCTTCGCAACGGCTTGGAGGAGGGGATGAACGCTCGTGTGTTCATCGTTCCGAGTTGCTCTTGAGTTTGCCACAGAATAAAGGAGAACGACTGTGGTGATCACCGAAGTCCGCATTAAGCTCATGGAAGACCACAACGAGAACGAACGCCTGCAGGCCTTCTGTTCGGTCACCTTCGACAACGCCTTTGTCGTGCGTGACCTGAAGATCATCGAGGGCACCAAGGGTTCGTTCGTAGCCATGCCCAGTCGCAAACTGACCGACCGCTGCATGCAGTGCGGCTGCAAGAACCACCTGCGCGCACGCTTTTGCAATCAGTGCGGCAACAAACTGGATGAAGACCGTGCGATCCGCGATGCCGACGGCCGGGCCAAGCTGCATGCCGACATTGCCCACCCGATCAACTCTGCTTGCCGGGAAGTGATCCAGGGCGCCGTCATCAAGGCGTATCAAGATGAGAAAGAACGCTCCAAGCAGCCCGGCTACGTTAGCAACTACGATGATTTCGAAGCTGATTATGAGAATACCTACTCACAGGTCATCGGCGAGTTGAATGCCGCCAATCGCGGCAACGGCAGCGATTTCCGCGCTCACGGCGCCCACGGCCCGCGCGGCGCACATGCCGGCCGGCACGCGAATGCTCCCGAGACGAGTCGCGCCGACTCGGGCAACGGGTTTGGTGCTGGGATTCTCTAAAGCGACGGGTCGGATAGGTCCCATGGGACACATGGGACCTATCCCTCTCCCCCAAAGCGGGGGCGAGGGCAGATCACTTCCCCTCGCTTTACTCCTTATAGAGCGCCTCGAGCTGGGCTGCGTATTTGCCAAGGACCACGTTGCGGCGCAGCTTCAGGCTGACCGTCAATTCCTCGGCCGCGACCGTAAACTGCTGCGGCAACACCAAGAACTTGCGGACTTGCTCCCAGTTCGACATGTCGGCCAGGGCCACGTCGATGCGCTTGCGCAAGAATGCTTGCACGCCCGGGTCCTTGGCCAAGTTCACTTCCGGCTGCCCGTTCACATTCGTGCCGTTTTCCTGCATTGCGCGCCGCAGGTTTTCCCATTGCGGCACGATCAAGGCACTCAAGTAGTTACGCCCTTCCCCGTAGATGACAGCCTGGTCGATGCACTGCTCGCCGAGCAAGAGTCCTTCGATCTCGGTCGGGACGACCTTCTTGCCGTTGGAGAGGACCATCAGGTCTTTCTTTCGGCCGGTGATGCTGAGGAAGCCTTCGGCGTCGATCTCGCCTAGGTCGCCGGTATGGAGCCAGCCGTCCCCAATGGCTGCAGTAGTGGCCGAGGGATTCTTCCAGTAGCCCTTCATCACGTGCGGGCCACGCGTCAACACTTCCCCGTCCGGGCCGATCGCGATTTCTACGCCGGGAAGCGGCAGCCCGACGGTGCCGAGCTTGTTCCGGCCCAGGCGATTGAAGGAAATGACCGGTGAACTCTCGGTGAGACCATAGCCTTGATAGACCGGCAGCCCCGCGGCAACAAAGACCTCGCCGATCGGCTTGGGCAGCGGCGCGCCCCCCGCCGCCAGCCACTTGATGCGTGGGCCGAAAATGGCACGCAGCTTGCGCGCCGTCTCTGCGCGGTCGTTGCATACCACAGCCGCCAGCACCTTCTCGTAGAAGCGCGGCACCGAGGACACGTGCGTCGGCTGGGTTTCCGCCAGGTTCAGGACTACGGTCTCCGCGGAATCCGCCAGAGCTAGCGTGACTCCCGCCGCCAGAGTCTGGTAATGGTCGCAGGTGCGGGCGTAGATGTGGCTGAGCGGCAGCCAGTTCAAGAATAGGTCATCCGGTAACACCGGGGCCACTTCGAGAGAAGCGGTGGCGTTGCTCACCAGGTTGGCGTGGGTCAGCATGACCCCCTTGGGGTTCCCGGTCGTGCCGGAGGTGTACATGATCGTGGCCAAATGCTCCGAGGCCAGCTCTGCTTCGCGCCGAGCCAGCTCGGGCGCGGTGCGCGCGAGAATCTGGCGGCCGTGCTGGAGGAACCAGGCCCAGGAAAGCACGGCTGCCTTCCCCTGACCGGCCGCGTCGTCGCGATCAAACAGCACGACTCCCTGGAGATTCGGCAACTCCGCGCGAATATGCTGGATCTTCGCGAGCTGGTCGACGCTCGAGACGAACGCCCAGCGCACGTCGGCATCCTCGAACTGGAAATGGATTTGCCGGGCCGACAGCGGGCAATGCGGCGGAACGTTTACCGCGCCGGCCGTCAAGATGGCCATGTCCGCAATCAGCCATTCCACCCGATTCTCGCTGAGCACTCCGACTCGGTCGCCCGGCTTGATCCCGGCGTCGACGAGCGCAGCCGCGCATGCCAGGGCGTCCGCGCGGTACTGCTCCCAACTAATGTCATGGTAAAGTCCATGGCGCTTGTAGCGCAAGGCGGGCCGAGAGCCCAGCCGATTCGCCTGGCGACGATGCATCTCTGGCAAGTTTCGATATTTCACGGCAGTCCACTCGCTAATGCAGGAAACAATCTGAAAATTAAGCTCCGAAGCGAGCAATCTATTTGGAGCATTATCGCTAACCGCGGACCTCAAGGCAAAGGATAATCCAGGCGCTGCCCTCTTGCGGATCGAATCGACGTGGTGGAGGTCGGCCAAAATGGTGTCACAAATGGCAGACCCTGGTGATTTGTGGACGGGCGCGAAACGCACGCGGCGGCCTCTGGCTCCCTTGGCGAGCGTGTGTTATAACCCAAGAAGCAAGAGTCGTCCACCTGCGCGCGGAGGAGTTATGGATTCCAACGATGTGCCGCACGACTCGCAGCGTGAAAACTACCTGACGGTACTGCTCTGCCTCGTGATTGGGATTCCTCTCTTCGTCTTTTTCAATCTGATTACCGGCGGGCTATTCATCCTCCTGATCTTGCTGGCAGGCTGCATCGGCCTTCTGGCGGCCGTGCACTACTTCCTCTGGGGCCGCTCCTTCGACCGCGAAATAGCCGGCGAGCGTGAAGAAGCGGAACTGCGCACCAGCATGGAGGATTGGATTGACGACGACCTGGGCAGGTACCGCGGGTTGTAGCTCCGCTCCCAAAATCACTTCTGTGTGGCGGCGGCGAGAACGCCGTCGCTATTTATCCCGAGCGGTTTTTGTAGAAATTCGCCAAAGGCAGTCAGGTTGTTGATCTTTCCTTCGGGATAGCTCCCTACCACGTCGAACTTGCCAGCGCCTGATGGCTTTAAGACAGCGTACAGCGGCAGTTGGACAGTGCCGAACGTTGTCTTTTGAAGGGCGAAGTTCTCCGCGGCGCTGGTGGTCGGCTGATAGCGCGGGGGGACAGTGTCGGTGTAAAGCTGGACGCGAGTGTATTGTTCTAGGAGCTGCTTGATCTCCGGCCTAGTGAAAACGGATTCTTCGTTGTACCTACAGTTCGTGCAGGTTATTCCCGTGAAATCTATAAAGACCAGCTTTTTTTGAGTCCGTGCTAATTCCAATCCTTTTTCCAAGTTGCCGATCCAGCCTCCACCGGATGGGTCCGAGAGAAGAAATGAGTTCACCCAGGCAAAGAGCGTACCCGTTGGTTTCTGTTGCTCGCCGCTGCTTTGCTTGAACAGGCCCGGCATTAGATAAAAACCAAAGCTCAAGAATAGAAGGCTGAACATGAGCCGGGGAACACCGAGATGGACTACGGGCTCGTGGTCATGGGGTAAGCGGTACACGTTCAATAAGTAGAGTCCGCACAGAAGAGCGATAGCAACGTACATTCCCAAAGCGAGGTCGTAAGTCAGGAAGGCCGGATCTCCGGTCAAACTTAGTTCCCCGGCCCGTAAGAACTTCAGCGCTGCGGCTATCTCGAGGAATCCCATCACTACCTTCACCGTGTTCATCCAGGATCCGCTCTTGGGCAAGCTTCGCAACAGCGACGGGAAGACCGCCAAAAGGAAGAATGGCGAGGCGAACGTCACAGAATAGACGAAGGCACCAAGGACGAGCGTGAGCCAGGCGCCAACCGATTGGGCAGAAGAAGCGAGTGCGATAAAGCTGCCGTAGAAGGGGGCGACGCAAGTAAAGCTGATCGTCGTGAACGTCAAAGCCATGAACATGGTGCCCGCCAGGCCGCCACGCCCTTCCTGTGCCGAGGTGAAATTGAGCAGGGCCGTGGGTAGCCGGAGTTCGAACATTCCAAAAAGGCTCATCGCAAAGATGATGAAGAGTATGCCGAGCGCATAGTTCGTGATCCAGTGCTGGCTGAATGGCTGGAGTATCTTGATCAGCAAGACACCGCCTAGCGTCAGGGCCACGACAATGGTCCCGCTGTAGACCGACGCCATGGCCAGGGTGCGTGCGCGACCATGATGCGCTTGCTTTAGAAAGAAGCTCACGGTAATGGGGATCATCGGGAACACGCACGGCGTCAGCAGAGAAATGGCTCCCCACCCGATCGCGTTCAAGAGGAATGTCCATATTCCCTTCTGTTCCGATTCGATCGCGGCGGCCGCGTCGAACTTCTGGACAGATCTCTCGTCCAACTCGGGTGTCAGGGCGACGGGGGGTCCGCTGTTGATATCGACGGTGATCTCGAACTCGGCGTCGCCCGGCGTGCAGCGGTTCTCATCGCAAACTTGCATCCGCAATGTGAATGGCAGGCTCTTCAGACCCGGCTCTGCCTCGGGAAGGATAAGGATATCCTGAGATACCGTGAATTCGCGCGCGTACTCGAAAAGAAGGCCGGAGCCCGGTTCATTCTTTGGCTCCGGTTCCGATTCGGTCACAGGTGGCAGGGGCTTTAGCCACTTGGCGTCCCCAAACACTATCTGGCTGACCGATTGGGAGGGGTTGTCGCTAGGCTTGATGAATGGGTAGGTGTGATAGCCGGGCTTTGGAACTCCTGTGATTGTCAACTTGACAGTCTGGCCGCGGCGCACCTGCGCCGGCTCAATGGTGAATTTGAGATCAATGAGATCGTCGATTTGAGTTTTGTTGACCTGGCGCCACGATCCCTTCGCCACGGGGTCGTTTCTCGCTGGCTTGGGAGAAACCTTGGTATCTGCCTTGCTGCCGGCAGCAAGCGGGTTGTCCGTTCTCTGGTTTTTGTCTGAAAAGGGATCATCGATTTGCTGGGCTCGGGCGGCGACTCCGGTCGCGCTTAAAAGAAGCAGAGCGCAACCCAAGGATACCAATCCGCTCCTTCGAACACCGGCAATCATGGCGCTCCCCTTCGAGACTAGTGCCAGGGACAGCTTTTCAAATGGGAAAGCCCTTGGCGAGCGGTTCCAGGCCGCCTCGGGTCACCTTCTTACCGAACTGATCCACCCTTTGCTACGTCAGAGCCCAAAAGGTGGATCACCCCGGTTGCGGCGCTGGCGTCGAACTTGAGCGGGATCTCCCAGATGCGGCTCTTCACGCGGCAAATGGCCTGACTTCCATTCCCGCGCTCGTAGTACACCAAGGATAACATTAAACCGTTTGCCTCATTGATTTTATCGGCCGGAACGGCTACTCGAAATGCGGTTTTTGGCGTATCCAGCTTCCGCGTCTCCGACCAGGCGGTCTTCGCACCCGGCAAAGTTTCCACAACATAGGTCATCTGAGCATCCGGGTTTAGTTTGAAGCCGGCCGGCAAAGTCAGCTCAACTTCCAGAGCGAGTTCGCCGGTCCTTGGGACGGTGGCGGCAGGAAGCGTTACTTTGGTCGGGTTTGGAAAGACCGGCGCGGACGCTTCCTGCGCAACTTTCGGCGCCGTCACGCCCTGTAAATCCAGCGTCGAGACAGCCTTCGTCGCCAAATCGACCACGCGGATGCGGTGGTTGTTGGTATCGGCGACATAGATTTTCTCGCCCGCAAAACTAAGTCCGCCCGGTTCGTTGAACGGGCCGCTGGTCAACCACCCCTTCTCCTTGCCGCCGAGAAACGTAATGCAGGAGCGATCTGCAGGATCGATGACCTTGATTTTGCTGTTGTACGTGTCGGCCACATAGAGCTTGCCGGCGTGAAAGGCAACCCCAAGGGCATGCTGCAGCCGGACTTTTGCGCCCGTGCCGTCCACGTCGCCAAACTCGAACAGCCCTTCTCCGACCAGCGACGCGACCTCACCCCTGCCGGAGAGTGGCAGCGAGCGGACCGCGCTCACTTCGCTATCCGCAACGAAAAGCCTGGTGCCGTCGCTCGCCAGACCACTGGGTTGAGCGAAGGATGCCGCATCCAGGGAGCCGTCTTTGATATCCTCCCGGCCATTGCCCGCATAGGGGGCGAGGACGGCCTTGTCGAGATCAAGTGTCCAGATCTGGTGATGGCCTGCCATGGCGATAAACAGCGTGCGGCCATGCAGAAGCAGGTCCCAGGGGCTATTGAGCCCCGTCGTGAGTGCGGGGCCGCCGCGCTCGCGATCTTGTCCCTGATCGCCCGTTCCGGCGATCGTCTTGACCTTTTGGGATTTCAGGTCCAGGGCGCGGATCAGGTCATTCTTGCGGTCGGCAACGTAAAGTGTATCGCCATCAAGGGCCAGGCCCTGCGGATCATTGAAGCTTGCCTTATCGAACGATCCGTCCGTCTTGCCCGGCATGCCGCTGCCGGCAATAGCGATCTTCTTGCCGTTCAGATCCGTAATGACAATACGGTGGTGGGTGCTGTCGGCGATGAACAGGCGCTGGCCGGCGGCATCCGCTAGGACCTTGCCCGGGAAGAAGAGCAGGCTGTCGCCGCGTTCTTTAAAACGCGCCAAATCGAAGCGAAGCGGTTCCTCGTTGAGCGTTTTCTTCCGGCGATGAAGGGTGATGAGCTTGGCGATGACGTTGTCGAGCGGTTCATACAATCCTTCGCCGGTTGCGTAGCCGACACCATTGCCCTCGGGGTCGATGACGTGGATCGTCGGCCAGGAATTGACGCCATAGGCCCTCCAGATTTTCATGTTGGCGTCGTTGACGACAGGATGGCTGATTTCGTACCGCAGGATGGCCTTGCGAATGCTCTCGGAATTCTTTTCATTTTCGAACTTGGCAGAGTGGACGCCGATGACGACTACCTGATTGGGGTATTTCTTTTCGAGCCTGGCGAGGTCCGGAAGCACGTGGATGCAGTTGATGCAGCACAGGGTCCAAAAATCGAGAATGACGATCTTGCCGCGCAGGTCGCTCAGCTGGATCGGGCCGGCTGTGTTCAGCCAGGCGACGCCGCCATCGAGCTCAGGTACGCGGTAACGTTTCTCCTTATCGGTTTCTTGCGCGAGGGCCGTCGAAGCTAGTCGAAAAGCGGGCCTGGCCTTGCCCACGTCAGGAATCTCACCCGGGCCTTCACGAAGGAACCACCAGGACCAACCATAAATGGCCAAGCCGATGAGAAGGGGCAACCCGAACGCCAGCAAGCGCCGGATGCATATCACACCATGCCTGCGGTCTGCCAAACGTGCCTGGTCGTTGCTCATCGCCAGTGTTCTCCTTCAAAACGGTAGGAAGCGCGCATGGTTCGACCGCCCAAACGGCAGGGAGCGCCGCCGCCGCATCGTCCCCTATTCTATGCGGGTCAAGTTCCAGAAGGAACAGAACACCTTAGCTGGCGCACTCCGGTGCCAAACCTGGTCCTTGCGGACGCCCCTGCCGCCGTTAGACGGCGGAGCAGAAGGGTCGATTCAACTGAGAATTCCTGCGTCAGCGGAGTACCGGAACTCGCGCTTGACCTAATCGCTTTGACCATCTACCGTTGAGAGCAGTTTTCCCCTGCTCTTCTATACATTCTGTGTCACCAAGCGGAGCGTAGGAACGCATTTATGACAGCAGCGAATGAGACATCGCCTACCGGCCCGGCTCCCGACTCTCGCGCATCGACCACGTTGCCCTCTTCCCCGAATCCCGCAGCGGCGGCTGCGGACACCGGCACTGAGCCTAGGATTCCGTTGCCGCCCCTGAACACTCCGCCCGCCGCCCCGATGACTGCGGAGGAGATGGCTACCGAGATCAAGCGCCTGGATTGGGGCCTGATGGTTCTCGCCCTGCTGCTGGTCTTCTTTCTCACGTCGTTTGCCATTCGCAACAGCGATTTCTGGATGCACCTGGCGAGCGGCAGACTCTATGCCCACGGCCAGCTAAACTTTGGTCATGATCCGTTCTCGTATACCAATGCCGGCACGTACTGGACGAACCACTCCTGGCTCTTCGACCTGCTCGTTTACGGTTTGACCGCTCTTTTGGGGGGGCCGGAGTCCGCGGTTGCCGGGACAGTCCTGGTGATCGTCAAGGCCGGGCTGTTGACCTTGCTCGCCTGGGTGATGCTCCGGACGCGTCGTTTCGAACAGGGGCTGTGGATCCCGGCGGTCTGCACAGTGGTGGCCTTCCTTGCGATGAGCACGCTGAGTCAATTGCGGCCGACTCTCGTTTCTTTCATCTTCCTGGGATTGACTCTTTACATCCTGCAGCGCCCCCAGCATCAGGAGCCGGCCGGCCGGAGGAAGACTGGAGCAAAGAAAGCGCCTCTGGCGTCGTACTGGCTGCTGCCCTTGCTATTCGTGCTCTGGGTTAACCTGGATAGTTGGTTCGTGCTTGGGCCCGCGACAGTCGCGTTATATCTGCTGGGCCAGGTGCTTCAACAAGTCCTCGATCCGGTGCGCACGGGCATCGATGCGCCTGAACCGAAGCAGATACGCACACTGGCGCTGGTCCTCGTCGTGGGCTTGGCGGCCTGCTTATTGAATCCCCATCACTACCATGCTTTTGCGTTGCCTTCGTCGCTTGCGCTGGGTTTAGGGGGAGTTCTCGAAGGCGACCCGCTTCTCCGGCCAGCCTATGCCGCGCCGTTCCAGGCCCAGTATTTCCAGTCGGTGGTCAACCCGGTCGGGCTGGCTTACTATGTGCTGGTCGCGGCGGGGATCGGCTCGTTCGTGGTGAGTTTCTCAACCAGTCGGCGCTTCTGGAGACTGTTGATCTGGCTTGCTTTCTTCCTCCTGAGCCTCTATCAGGTTCGGAACATGCCGTATTTCGCCGTGGTTGCCGCCCCCATCACCGCGCTCAATTTTCAGGACTTCGTAAGCGCGCGGTTCGGGACCGTGCCGCACTTGACGCGAGGGTGGAAGTGGTGGTCTCTGGGGGGGCGCCTTGCGACCCTCGCGCTTGGCGTGCTCCTGCTAGCTCTGGTGTGGCCCGGCTGGGTGCATGGCGATTGGGTGCATGGCCATCTGACGGACGTCTATCAGCCCTACCGGGTTTCGTGGAGCATCGAGGGCAATCATTCCGCGGCCCAGGCCGCCCAGCAACTCAAGGCCTGGCGCGCGGAGGGGCTCTTGCAGCCGGACGAGCAGGGCTTCCTTTGCAACCCTGAGTTGGTCAATTATTTCGCCTGGCATTGCGCGGACGATCAGGGCAGACCAGAGGAAAAAGGGTTCTTCGATTACCGTTTTCAGCCGTTCTCTCCCGCGTTGGTCAGCCAATTCGTGGACGTCCGCAAGTATGCTCGGCAACTGGGGCAGGCGCGCCTCAAACAGTCGGAGTTTCCCACGCAGGACGAGTGGCAGGAACTCTTTCGCAAGCGGCACATCAACCATGTGGTCGTAAGCCGCGGCGACCCTTATTTCACCTGGTTGCGCGCGTGGCTGCAGCAAGACTGGAGTCAGTGGACCCTTGCGTACATGGATGGGCGCACCAGCATCTACTGCTGGACAGATCCACGGCGCGTCGCAGGAGCGGCGACGGCTCGGATCAAGCGCATCGACCTTGCGCCGCTGGCCTTCGGGCCGCAAGCCGAGCGCGCGCCGCCTGACGGTGCGCCCCGGCCGCCGGAGCCGCGCGAATTGTGGCAGCGTTATCTCTATGGCATAGCGCCCTCACCCTGGGCCGAGGCACGCGCCCTCGAATACCTGCAGTACCGCGAGCTCATCCAGGCGCAGTGGCCGCTTCCCTATCGCATTTGCTCGGACCTTGCCATCCGGGCAGACCTGGCCATTCTGTCGGGGATCACTCCCGCCACGTTCACCGTCCTGGCGCCGGCAAGCCGACTGGGGAGCAACATCCCTTCCCTCCTTATGGGCGGCATCGATCCGGGGCCGCCGGGGGCTCCCTTGCTGGCCGTGCGCGCTTCGCGCCAGGCCATTGCGACCGACGCGGACGATCCCCAGTCCTACATGACCTTAGCGAAATCCTACCTGGTGCTGTGGAAGTCGATGGAGGACGTTTGGAGTCCGAGCGTCACGAATCAGCTGTCATCGAGACAAAGTCTGCGCCAAATCCAGGCCATCACCGCCCTTGAACATGTCCTGTTGCTGCGGCCCGACGATGCGGATGCCCATCACTTGCTTGCCGAGCTTTATGGCACGAGCGGCTACCTGGACCTGGCGATGGAGCACAGGCATGAGTATGTTCGCGCACTCGAAGCTGCCGACGCCAGCCTGGAGAGCGAGCACAACGAGAAGAACGTAGAGATGATGAAAGCCATTGACAAGGATCTCCAGGAAGGCGACGCGCAGCTCAAACGCCGGGTGGACGAATTTCTGGTAAGGGCCAACGATCAACCGCTCCTCAAAAAAGTGCAGACGGCGATGACCTTTGGGTTGGGGAAAAAGGCGCTCGAACTGCTGCTTCAAGCGGACAGTTCGCAAATGGGCGTTGCGGAATCCCGTGCAAAGCTGGAATTGCTGCTCGCCACGGGCCAAATTGACCAGGTGCGCAGCGAGCTTGCCGAAATTGAAGGGGACGAGAAGGCCAAAGTGTTTGTAGACTATGTCCACTTCAAGATCCTCCTGGAGTCGGCTGCCGGCAATTATCGCGAAGCCGGTCAGTATCTCGATGAGCTGATTCGGAGGAACAAAAAAGAAAGTATCGAAGCGGCCATGAGGTACGCAAAATCGCGCTTTTTTCAAAGGACCACTCCCAGGGATTTGTACCTTGCTTTCGGCATCTTTGAGGCAGCGCGCCGAGTCGCCGATCTTCAGGTCTCGCGCGGCTTGCTGGCATTAGAGGAAGGAGACTGCGCCCTCGCCGCCGATATTTTCAAGCAAGCTCAGGCGGGCATGAGTGAGGCGCAGGCCGATCCCGATGGCCGCAGGATCGCGCGGCATTACCTGGAGCTGATCGAAAAGGCCTCCGCCAAGAAATGAACGGCAAGCGCCGGCTGGTCAAAACGGCTGCTGTATGCCGAACCAGAACTGCCAGGGCGTGTTGTCATTGACGGTCTTGGCGACGTCGAAGCGGAGCGTCATACGCTCGATGACGCTGAACCACGCCATGTCCAAGCGCAACCCTACCCCCAGGGCGTGCGCGACCCCTCCCAGGGAGTGGCCGCCCAGGTAGGCATCGCCCACGTCGTAGAACGGAGCGAGGTAGATGTTGCGTATGCCTGCCACGTGATCGCAGAAATCCCACTCGACGCGGCGGACCACCGGCACGCGCCATTCCAGACTGCCGATCCAGACCGCGCTGCCCTGCCGCTGGCTGGGATCGAAGCCCCGGAAAAGCTCGCCGCCTCCAAGGGGATAAAACTCTCCATTCGTGGGCAAGGCAGCCGCGCCATAGATGCGGGCAGCCAGGCACGTCTGCGCGAGCGGACCGAGCCAGTCCGGCAGGCTCTTCACCATTGAAAACTGAGCGTCCACGCGGTTGAACGCCTCGCTGTCGCCCAGAATCGACACGCCCGTAGTATACGTCGCGTCGAAGCGGAAGCCGCCTTCCGGGTTCCAGTACGGAGTAAGGTAGTCGAGATGATAATGGACTCCGAAGCCGGTCTGGTCCGTGAAGCGATCGGCTCCTGGAATCGACTCCCGGGGCACGGGCAAGTTGTGATCCAGGATCATGCTGAATCCTTCCAGGTAATGCATCGGCGGCAAATACAGACTGGATCCGTACTGGAACACGTAGCGCCCATACACCACCGCCCGCTCGCTATGGGGGTCGGTTTCGTCGCCCAGGTCCGTGAGGCTCCGCTCCAGGTTGAAGCCTACCTGCGTCCTGGGCCAGGGCCAGTGGTCCCAGAGTCCGTCGACTCCCGCGACGATATCGCGGTCGTCGGTGCGGTAGCCGAGGTAAGCGCCGCCGCTGAAATCTTGCGTGCGATACAGCCCGGCCCGCACACCCACCACCGTGGAGCGCGTGTACCACGGATCGTTGTACGATGCACCAAACAAGGCCGGCCCGAAGATGACGTTCCACCGGTCGTAGGCAGTGGTCAGGTCGGTCTCGTCGAGCAAGGTGTAGACGGGGCTGAACCGCCAGCGCACCTTCGACTTCCAGTGGTTGTTGGAGGGGTCGCGGTCCACCAGGATGCGGTCGGGATCGACGGAGATCTGCGTCGGCTTGCAAGGCAGGATGACCTGCACGCGCACGCGATTGTCCGGCAAGCACTCGATCCGGGCCGGCGGATCGTCGAGTTCTAGAACACGAGCAGCGGGCTCGATCGGGATGCGAATCTGGTAGCCGTCGCCGCCGTCCAGGCAGATGCCGAGCACGGTCGGCTCGTTGATCTCGGCCTTCTGACGGAGCAACACCGTCGCCTGGTAGCGAGGTTTGCCGGCTGGTGCCCCGTGGATTGCCTCAAGGAACGAAGGCACGGCTCCGCGAACAGAGGTCCCTGGACCAATAGGTTCCAGCTTGACCTTTTCGACGCACCAATCGGTCATGCCCGCGCCATACAGCCAGTGATCGAAGAAATCACCCCAGGGCCTGCCCGTGTATTGCTCGAGCTCGCGCTGAAAATCGACGACGCGAATGATGCGGAATTGATAGCGGGTGTACACGACGTGCATAAAGTCCAAAAACGCGGCATCTCCCAGGCGCTCCTGGATCATGTCGACAATCTTGCCGCCGCGGTCGTAGCAGCTGCTAAACAGATTCGCGAGGTGGCCGTACTCTTCCATCTTCTGAACGGGCGGCTTCATCTCGCCGCGGCCGAGTGCCCCATACATGCTGTACTGGCGGTACGTATCGCGGTCGATGTTCGGCAGCCATTCCAGCCCTGAGGGATAGTGAATGAGGTTGTTGCCGCGGCCATGTTTTGCGTTCATCAGTTGATGGGCAAAGTGGACGGCCATCGCCTCGTCCATCCACGTTTCGCAGTAGCCATTGGTGCCGACCGTGTTGTACCACCATTGGTGACAGAATTCGTGCGAGATCAGGTATTCGACATAGCCATCAGCGATGTGGGGCATGGTGAAGACGCGTTCGTCGATCATCACCAGCCCGCCGCACTCGTTGCCGTTCCAGCCGAAGTAAGACTCCGCAATGGTGAATTGGGGATAGGGATAGGGGCCAAACCACTTGTTGTAGACCGGCAGCGCCTCGCTGACCCAGCGCACCATTTCCTTGGCATAGTAGTCGTGTCCGGGGAGAGCCATGCAGCGGATCTCCACCCCGCCCACGTGGACGACGTGCTCTTGGTAGCAGGCGCTGCAGAGCAGAGCAAAATCGCGCGAGCACGCCGGCAGAAAATCGATCTGTTGCAGGCCCTCGCCAAGATCCTTTACGGCACGGATGGGGGCGGTGCAGGCAACCTTCTGGTCGCACGGCAGGGTCACGCGCGCGTTGTAAATGCCGGCCTCGTTGAAAAAGGGTTGATGCCAGGGAATGAACGGAGTCGGCTGCCAGCCAACCTCATCGTAGACGGCGAGAACCGGCAGCCAGTTGCTGAGAGTGGTGACGCCCAGCCACTGTCCCCAGCGCCCCTGCTTCTGCGGCAAGCGGAAGTCGAAATGAATCTCGACAGTCACCGACTCGCCGCGCCCCACGGGTGTGGGGAGCGGCACCACGAGCGTCGTCGCATGACCGCTCTGGCCGCTCTCCACGAGATCGGCCGGCCGATGTTCGATCTTTTGAATGCCCGGATAAGCAGCCTCGGCATAGTGGAAGGGGAGTTGCGCAGCGCCGAGAGTGATCTGCCTCACCTGCAGCGGCGGTCCCGCTGCCCGATTGAGATCGAGGGCATCGCTGGGAGTCATCCGCAGCAGCTCGAGCATCTTGGCCATGAAGCCGACTTCGTTGTCGGCTACCTCATAATGGGAATGCGCGTTGAAAACCAGCTCGTGGGCCGGGCGCTCGTGACGATTTTGCCAGGTGACAATTTGGCGAACGTGGGCCCAATGCTGGTCGACGTCGAGCCGGATCTCCAGGTCGTAGCGCGGCAGCCAGTCGGGTACGTCGGCCGAAGCCGGCGCTGCCGCGAACAGGAAAGCGAGCAGTCCCAGGAAGGCTGGAAGACCAGGTCGTCTCATTGCCGCCATGACGGGATTCCTCGGTGACGGGCACGGTGCCCGATCCTCTGCGTGAACGGCAGCAATTGTTCTCCCCTCTCCCCCGAAGCGGGGGAGAGGGGAGATTATTTCCTGCCGCTCGCCCTACGTGCCTGAATGTTGCGTTCGCTGCGAGCGCGGCAGTGCTTGCGAAAGTTCCTGTTGCCGCCTTTGGCCAAATTGATCCTCAAGACTCATGAAGAGATTGCCTTGGCCGAGGGTCATAGCGTCTCGGTGGAGCGGTTGTCCATGCCGAAATGGCCCGGAAATAAGAAGAAGAGCAGTTGTCAGTGAATAGGCGATTTATTGAACGTGGCGCGAGTCCGCCCCAACCTTGGCTGCGCTATGAGTCGGCTGGTCAATCTTACGACGGGAGACCTGCTGGCGTTCTAGCCCAAATCCGGCTAGACTGAAACAGGGTCTTGCGGCATTTGGGCAAGACAGGATTTATTCGCAAGGCGAAGGAAGGCGTGGCCTTCGCAAGCGGCCAGTTATTCGCTGGGGTTCTTGATCGTCTGGTTAGGATCCGTTTCATGATTCGTGTGAAGTGTCCCAAGTGTGAAAAGACGCTGTCTGTCGATGACTCGAAAGCTGGGGGCGTTGGGTCCTGCCCGGCGTGCGGTCAGAGATTTCGTATTCCTGGGGTCAAGGCCGAGAAGTCGGCCGCTCCGCGCCCGAGCCAGACGAAGGCGGCGGTGCGCCGGGATCGTCCGGCTCCGTCCAAAGTCGCCAACCCCAAATCTCCGAAGCCGGCAGCCAGACCTCCCAAGGAGGCGTGGGAGGAGGAGGACTCTTCACCGTACACGATGGAGAACCCGATCGAGCAGCCCGTATCGCTCATCAAGCAACGGCTTGATGATGAAGACGATGGTTATGCCGACCTGGACGACATGGGATTAGACCCGGAGTACGTGCGCCGGCGAAAGGCGAAAAAGCGCAAGCAAGATGAGGCCGTGCTTTTTCTCGGAGCGAGCCACTTCGCGACATTGATCATTGGACTTTTCATTGTCTGGATTGTGCTTGGCACGCTTACTTTCTTTCTGCCCAAGGTCGTATATGGGTTTGACATGGTTGGGGTTTTAGTTTGGCTAGCGGCTTCCGTTTGGTTCCTCGTCGTCGCTTTTCAAGATGACGGGGCTGCCGGCGGACTTCTCTGTATGTTCGTTCCTTTCTACGGGTTTTATTACCTGATCGCTCATTGGGAAAGGGAGCACAAGCCGTTCTTTCTGAACCTGACGGGGCTGTTCTTCCAGGTGACGGGTATCCTGGTTGATCTCTTTTACGTCGCCAAGCATCTACCCGCTGGACCAACGCAGTAGCTTGACGGGTCTGTGGCAGCGCAGAGTTACAAGGACCATGCATGCACTAGTGGCAGGCTCTTCTCTCTCGCTATTTGGCAGGCGTGAATGAGTTCGCGAATGGCTTGGAGAGTATCCTCAGTTGGTCCTTCTGGCTGCTCGCTATGCTCCTTTGCGACTTCGGCCAACCACCGTTTGGCAAGCCCCTCAACCTGGTGATCGGCAATGCTGGCGACCGTTGCAATCCACTGTGGCGACACCACATCAGCAGACTGAGTTTGAGCGTTGCCGCCAACATTCTCCGTGAGTGAAACTGTCAAGCTGACAGGCTGCACGCCTGCAATGCGACATGCCTCTTCCGATAATAAATCGAGGTCAATGGCGGATAAGTGTAAAGAGAAATCTGCCATAGCAACGACGAAGGGTTGTTTCCACAAGGGAACTGCATTAGTTGCCGAAAACCCTTCGCCGATCTTCCTCTTATCGCCAACGTAGAACCACATCAATATACCCATGGTTATTCTCCTGTCTATCAGCAGCGCGATCCTCGCTGACGCGTCGGGCTAGTATCAGCAGCGCGATCCTCGCTGACGCGTCGGGCTAGTATCAGCAGCGCGATCCTCGCTGACGCTTCGGGCTAGTATTAGCAGCGGGATGCTGAATCGTTCGGTTTGATAAACGGCAAGGCCCCGCCAGATGGTGGGGCCTTGCCTCTTCGTTGGGAACCGCCTAGCAATCAATCAATCATCTCACGTCGCCCGGCAGCGTGATGCAATCGCTGGTGGTGCACCTTCCTTCCCGACAAGTCAGCCGGGAAAGCCATTCCTGGATACGCGGCTTCAGCGAGCAGACGCTCGGCAGAGCCGGCGGCAGGCAGCACTCCTCGCAGGTCGGCACGCACACGGGGATTTGCCGGCAGACCTTGTACGTCACGCAGTGCGGCTCCATCGTGCATGTCGTGCAGGGCACATAGCGCACACATTCCTCGGGCACCATGCGGCAGGTCGTGTACGGTATCCGCTCGCAGCGTTGTTCGTATTCATAACGGCAGCGGCAGCAAGGGACGACCTCGCAGTGTTCTTCGGGCACGAGCTTGCAGGTGGTGTAGGGAGTGTACTGTACCCTCTCCTCGGGAACCGTGTAGCAGCGCCTGCAGTTGACCATCTGGCAATGTTCTTCAGGAATCATTTTGCAGGTGGTGTAAGGGATGTACTGGACCTTCTGCTCGGGGACCATGTAGCAGCGCCTGCAGGTATCCATTCGGCAGTGCTCTTCGGGGATCATCTTGCAGGTGGTGTAAGGGATGTACTGCACCTTCTGCTCGGGGACCATGTAGCAGCGCCTGCAATTGACCATCTGGCAATGCTCTTCAGGGATCATCTTGCAGGTGGTGTAAGGGATGTACTGGACCTTCTGCTCGGGGACCGTGTAGCAGCGCCTGCAGTTGATCATCTGGCAGTGCTCTTCCTGCACGAGTTTGCACGTCGTGTAGGGCACCTGCTTCAGGACGGTATAGGGCACGGACTTGCAGACGGTGTAATTGATGACCTGGCAATGTTCGCGGCGCACGTAATTGCAGCAGCGCACCGTGCGGACCTCTTCGCGGGGCACCCAGGTTTTCTTGCAGACCCATCGTCCGGGGCACTGGACCTGGCAGGAGACCGTGCTGCCGGGGCAGTAGAACGACGTGCAGGTGCAGGGATCGAAGGTCCACGAGCCGGGAGTCCTGTAGCTTTTCGTGACGAACGGGCCCGGGCAGTATTGCCGTTCTTCGCACCAATCGCCCGTGCACACTTTGTAGCACTTCTCCGTCCAGACCGGCTCACACGTGTAAAACTTGCAGACCTGCTGTCTCGGCTCGGTGACCGTGCGATAGCAGGTGACCGGCACTTGCTGGATGTGTTGTTCGTAGATCGGCCGGCAAGTGGTCCACTTCACCGGCACCTGGTAATCCTGCCAGACCTGCTTGCAGACGGTGTAGCGGCACTCGCGATAGTGCTGCTCGTACACCGGCCGGCAAGTGGTCCAGCGGACCGGCACCTGGTAGTCCTGCCAGACCGGTTTGCAGACGGTGTAGCGGCACTCGCGATAGTGCTGCTCGTAGCAAGGCCGATACGTGGTCCAGCGGACCGGGACCTGGTAGTCTTGCCAGACCTGCTTGCAGACCGTGTAACGGCATTCACGCAAGTGCTGTTCATAGACCGGCCTGCAGGTCGTCCAGCGGACTGGGACCTGGTATTCTTGCCAGACAGGCTTGCAAACGGTGTAGCGGCACTCGCGGACGTGCTGTTCATACACCGGCTTGCAGACGGTGTACTTGCGCGTCACGTTGTAGCTCTCCCAGACCGGCTTGCAAACGGTGTAACTGCATTCGCGGACGTGCTGTTCGTAGACCGGCTTGCAAACTGTATACCTGCACTCCTTCATGACGGTGTGATAGACAGGACGATAGCTTACGCAACTTTGGTTTTCCACGACGGTTCGATAGCAGATGCGATAACGCACCGCCGGCATGCAGCATTGATCGGGGCTGCAGGAGCCGGCGGGGTAAGCATTTGCCCCGCAGTCCGCTGCGCTGGCTGTGCCCCCGGCCGACGCCAGGCCAGCCACGGCAGCAAGCAGCAAAAATGCCAACTTCAGCCTCATCTCAGATCTCCTCGCTAGGCGGTTACCGGTTGCCAACGAATCAACGGCGTCATCTTGGATATGCGGCGAGCACGGATGACTAGTGAAAATGTGCCCGATAGAAAGGCCTGGTAGGCTGCGACTGGAGGAAAAAGCTACAAGATTCGGTGGCAGCCCCTCGAAATGATGAGAGTTTAACGCAGGGGCGGACTTTTCGGCTTGCCCAGAACTTGGCACCCTTCCCCGTCCGCTCGCGGAGCCGGCACAATCATCTTCCTTCGCAGAATTGCTTCTGGTATAAGCCTGCGGTTTGTCCGGTGGATCCGCCTAATCGTTACAGGGCGATCCACCCACAATTCCCGCTCAACCCGCCGACCTGGGACAGAGAAATCATGAACGACTGCAACCAGCCGCCGGATGGCGCCAGTCTGATGGTCCCTAGGGTGCGGGAAGATGCCCGTGTCGATGGGGAGTCGCTGCCAATTACTCCGTTGCGATTGGTGCTCCGTCCCAACGGTCCGGTCGTCGAGCTGACTCGCTCGGAAATGATCCTGGGCCGGCACAGCGAAGCCGACGTGCGTCTGCCGTTGCCCGACGTCAGCCGCCGGCACTGCCGATTCGTCTACTCCGAGGGCGCCTGGCAGCTCTTCGATCTGGACAGCCTGAACGGCGTCTTCGTCAACGGCTGCCGCGTGCAACACGCAACGCTGCAACACGGCGACACCGTCACGATGGGTGGCTTTGTCTTTGCAGTCGAGATCGATGGCGGCGCGAAGCACGCGTCCGCACCGGTCTTCGAGTCGGCTCAGGGCAATGGCGCCGCCGACCAGAGCGCCGCGCCGCTACCGCTTCCCTCCCCGGGAACCGATCTTCCGCGCCGCAAAGCTTCCTGAGCGCGGCACTGGTTTCACGCTCGCGCGCACGCTATCATCGGATCATGGCGAACGGCACGATCCTCGAATCCGAAGAATACATCGAACAGGCATATTTCTTTCGAGGTTTCCGCGAGCGCCTGGCCAGTGGCCTTTCCGCCCAGGAAACCCTCGAGCGCATTCATGAGGAGATCCTGGCCACTACGCGCCTGCCCTATGCGATCCAGTTCCTCGCTACCGAGCTAAAGCATGCGGGCTTGCTCTCCTCCGGGTTCGCGCGGCTGCCGCACTACTTCACTCCCTACCAAGCGTTTATCATTCGCCAGACGGAGAAAGAGGGCTTTCGTTTCGCGGTCGAAACGGCGCTCCTGATCCTCGAGCGGGAGGCGGAGTACTTGTCGAAGCAGCCGAGCCGGCCGGGTTTGTTCACCTACCAGTTCGAAGTTCTGTGCCGCAACCGGCTGGGATATGACGAGGGCCTCGCCGCCATGGCCGGGGATGCATTCTACGACGCCACCTGGCGCGATTACCTGGACCTGGTACGCCGGCAAGTGGGCGCGGTTGATTTTGCCGACCTGGTTTACCTACGCTCCAATCTGTACGAGATCGAACAGCTCCGCCAGAACCCAAGCTATGAGCTGCCTTTTCCCGCAATCTTTGGCGAGAAAGAAGGCAAGATTGCCAAGGCCAACCGAGGCCGCGATCCGCTCTTTCTCTTCGCGGCGCTGCAGCGGCAGTTGAATTATCCGGAGGTGCCTCGTCCCAGGCCGCGCGACGACCTGGGAGCGAAATTGGAAGCTTTGCAAGCGAAGTTCCGCGATCTGGAGATGCGGCTAAAGCTCTTGGAAAGTGAGGCGCGTGGCCACGTCGACCTGAGTCAATTCGGCAAACCCGAATTCCTGCCCGGCAAGGAAGAGTAAGGGAAAAAATGTCCCGGAACTTCAGCCTCTTTTCTTCTGCCTGGTTTCAGGCGGATGGCCGGTAGCTGCGGAACGCGCCGAGCACATCGTAGAGATCGGCGGTGATGCGCACTTCGTCGTCGAGGAAATCCTGGAGCCAGAGGTAATTTCGGCGCTGCGCCAAGGCCAGCAGCGGCAGCAGATCGCCAAGGCGAACTCCCACCGTGGGTGCCGACAAACGGGAGGACGGGGGATTGGCGGAGGGATAAACGCGAAGTTGAGCAGGCATGCATGATCCTCCTTGCAATGTGCGGCCTACCGCCCAAGCCGGGCGAATGAGTGGCAACGAGCTATATGACGGTGCGTAATTCGGCAGCATTTGTGGGGCACGTTTTCAACGTGCCGGCCGGCGTCTGGGCACGTTACAAACGTGCCCCACAAACCGCAGCAGCCGATTCACGCACCGCCATATAGTGCCGCACTGACGCACCCATGCCGGTAGCAAGGTCTATGTCTACTCGGCGAATGGAACGCTGAAGAGTCCTCTCAACATCCATCGGCATGGCGCGCTTGCCAACTTGGATAATTTCACCCTGGGGCGATCCCTCGCTGGCCGGCAAGAGCCGTAGGACTCCGCTTGCTTGCCTGGTTGCTATTCTTTGCGCCGTCTATAATGAGCCATGGTTGCGATATTGGTCAATCGGACAAGTTTTTCTCATCTTCTTTTATGCCCATTCATTTTCTTGTCCTGGGGGATGGCGCCTGGGGCACTTCCATTGCCATTCTCCTCTCGCAAAATCCGGACCATCGCGTGACGCTTTGGAGTGCTCGTGAGGAGAACGCCCAGATCCTGCGCACTCACCGCGAAAACGTGCGTCTACTTCCAGGCGTCCCGATCCCTCCGTCCGTCGAATTGACGAGCACGCTCAACCCAGCCGTCGCCGAGGCAGCGCTCTACATCGTCGCCATTCCGACGGTGTACATGCGTGAAACCCTGCGGCGCATTCGACCCGCGCTGCGCAGCGACCGGCCGGTGCTGAGCCTCGCTAAGGGCCTGGAAATCGAAACGTTTTTGCGGCCGACCGAGATTGTGCACGAGCTATTGGGCACGGAAGATCTGGCAGTGCTGAGCGGTCCGAGCCACGCCGAGGAAGTCAGCCGCGGCCTACCCACTACCCTGGTCGCGGCCAGCACGGATCCGGACCTGGCACGTTGGATCCAGCAGCGCTTCAGCAGCGATCGCTTTCGCGTGTACACGAACGTCGATGTCGTCGGCGTGGAGCTGGCAGGCGCGCTCAAGAACATCATGGGCATCGCGGCCGGCATCAGTGACGGCTTGGGTTTCGGCGACAATGCCAAGGCCGCGCTGCTCACGCGCGGACTGGTGGAAATGTCCCGGTTTGGCATTGCGCTGGGGGCGGCGCACGAAACGTTTTTCGGCCTGGCCGGCCTGGGCGATCTGATCACGACCTGCGTGAGCCGGCATGGCCGCAACCGTCACGTGGGCGAGCGGCTCGCCCGCGGCGAGAAGCTCCCGGCCATCCTCGCAAGCATGAACATGGTTGCCGAGGGCGTCTTCACGACGAAGAGCGTCCACGACAGGGCCGCCCGAATGGGGATTGAGATGCCCATCACTGCCGAAGTCTTCCGCGTCTTGTACGAGGACAAGGATCCCCTGACGGCCGTCAACGACTTGATGCTGCGCGAACCAACGAGCGAGGCGCTGCGACTGAAAACTCACTGAACCCGGGCGGCCCAGGCAAATGATCAAGCGATGGGAAGGTGAATGATGTTGCAGCACGCCTTGAAAGAATGGGCAGTTATCTGCCAGGCGCTGGCGGAAGGGAAGCAATCGTTGATCTTGCGCAAAGGCGGCATCGAAGAGTCCGGTGAGGAATTTCGACTTGAGCACACGCGCTTCTGGCTGTACCCGACGTACGTCCATCAGCAGGAGAGCGGCATCAAGCCTGCTGCCCGCCCGTTCTTGCAAGAAGTCGAGACGCAGCGGCCGCCCGATCCTGTGGTCCGCCTGTCCCTTTTCGCAGAAGCGGCTGGCGTCTATGTCCTGCACGATATTGTGGGCGCGATGCTACTTTCGCCTTTCCATCTATGGTCCGACGAAACGATCCATTCCCGTTTTGCTTACCGCCAGCCGGGTCTCTATGCCATTGTCCTGCGTGTCTTCCGGTCCCGCGAGGTTTTCGAGGTGCCGAACGACCCCTCCTACGCGGGTTGCCGGAGTTGGGTAACGCTGGATCGCGACCTGCCGACGGAAGGCGCGACGCCGGTTTTGAGTGATGGGGAGTTTCAAGATTTGGTTAGACGGATTGAGCGATTGCTTAAACCGACGGCGCTTGCTTAGATGAGGCATGTGGATCGGCGGACAGTGGTCACCAATAACCGCCGGTCCACCTCGGCCTGTTGCCGGGGAACAACGAATCCCGTCCATCTCCCCACCCGCTCCCCCGAAACCTTAATGTTTGCCTTTGCTCCCACCGCCGCGTATCTTGTGTAGCAGTTTTGTCAGCGATTATTTCCTTCGGATTGGACAATCACCATGCGCAAGCATCGCATCTTTGTCGGCCTTTTCCTGGCCGTTGCTATTCTTGGAGTCACCCAGTTCCTGTCGGCGCAGCGCTCCGCCGTGTTGCAGCCGATGGTCTTCGCCATTCGCGATGCTCGTGTCATCCCTGAGCCTGGCAAGAGCTTGGCCAAGGCGACGGTCGTGGTTCGCGACGGATTGATCGAAGCGGTCGGGCCCGAGGTCAAGGCGCCTGCCGACGCCCTGATCATCGATGGGAAAGGGCTCACAGTTTATGCAGGCTTCATCGACGGCCTGAGCAACTGGGGTTTCGACCCGGAGCTGCGGCGTTCTGAAGGTGGGCCCCCTGCCCCGGTCGATTACGCCAGCGAAGCGCTGGCCGCCACGAAACCCGACAATCGCAAAGGCATGACTCCCGAATTCCTCGTCAGCACCGCCCTGAAACTGGATGAGGAGCAGGCAGATGCATGGCGCAAAGCGGGCTTCAGCGCCCATCTCATCGCCCCCGACGGCGGCCTATTCACCGGGCAAAGCGCGCTCGTCAGCCTGAGCGGTGCAGTGCCACGCGAGGCGGTCTTGCGCGCGCCGGTTGCCTTGCACGCGGCTTTTCGCGATTCCGGTCCCGATTATCCGCGGTCGCTTATGGGCTTCATCGCCCATTGCCGGCAGACCTTTCTCGATGCGGGTCATTACCAGCGGCTTTGGAGCAGCTTTGAAAAGGCCGGGCGCGCGGGTCGCCGGCCGCCCTTCGACCCGGCCCTGGCGGAGCTGGGAACCGTGCTGGATGGCAAAATCCCCGTCGTCTTCGAAGCCGACTCCAAGGATGAAATCCATCGTGTCCTCGATTTTGCCCAGGAATTCCACTTCAAGCCGATCATCTACGGCGGCCGGGATGCTTGGAAAGCCGCGGACCGGCTCAAGAGCCAGAGCGTCCCGGTGCTCGTGCGTTTGACGATCGACGAACAGGGGCAAGGTCGCCTGCGCGGGCGTGGCCGGCCGCCGGGAGCCCCGGCAGCCCCCACGACCCCGGGGACCCCCGGAACGCCCGGAACCCAGGGAGGCCGAGGCCAAAGAGGCCAGAGGGCCCCGGGAGCCCCGCCTGGCGCTGCTGAGGGCGCTCCAGAAGATCGTCCCGTGTTGCCCAAACGCGCCGAAGAAGATCGTCAGCGCGTGCTCAAGGAGGAAATCGCCAACGCCGCGCTCTTGCATAAACATGGGATTCTGTTCGCATTCAGTACGCAAGGGCAACCCGCTAGCGGACCGGCCGACAAGTTCCGCGAAAACCTGCGCAAGGTCATCAGCGACGGGAAACTCTCTCCGGACGCAGCCCTGGCCGCATTGACCGTGGATGCTGCCCGCATCATGGGAGCGGAGAAACAGCTCGGGACGATCACGGCCGGCAAGGCGGCCCACCTGGTAGTGACGGACGGCGATTTTCAGGGCGCCAACACGCATGTGCGCTACGTCTTTGCTGATGGCGTCCGCTTCGAGTATCCGGATACAGCCAGACTAGCTGCCGGTGGGCCGGACGACAGCAGCAAGGAGAGCGCGAAGAAAACGGAGGCCATGCGGCCCAATGAAGGGAAGGCCGGCCGCCCAAGATCCGAGGGAGCAGAAAAGGCCGCCAAGACGGGGAAGAGCGACAAGACCGAGAAGCCCGAACAGGCCACGGAACTCGAGGCCGACCGCAAACCCAAGACGAAGACCGGCGGCAATGTTCTCATCCAGGGTGCGACCGTCTTGACCGTGAGTCAGGGCACGCTCTCCGACACGGACATCTTGGTCGCCAACGGCAAGATCGCCAAGATTGGCAAGAAGCTGCCGGCTCCGGCCGGCGTCGTCGTGATTCCCGCGCAGGGCATGTTCGTGATGCCCGGGATCATCGATACGCATTGCCACTTTGCTATTTCCGGAGGAGTCAACGAGTTCTCCCTCTCCGTGGTTCCTGAAGTACGCATCCGCGACGTGATCGACAGCGAGGACGTGCAGATTTACCGGGCCCTGGCCGGCGGCGTCACGACCTCGCGCCTGTTGCACGGCAGCGCCGACGTCATCGGCGGCCAGGACGCCGTCATCAAGCTGAAGTACGGCCAACCAGCCAACAAGCTCGTCCTTGCCGACGCGCCACGCGGCGTCAAGTTCGCCCTGGGCGAAAACGTCAAGCGCACGGACGGCCGCTTTCCCAATACGCGCCTCGGCGTGGAGGCGGTCTTGATCCGAGCGTTCACCGAGGCGCAGGCCTATCGCAAAACCTGGGACGATTACCAGAAGGCGGTCGCTGTCGGGAAAACCATGCCAGAGCCGCGCCGCGACTTACGCCTGGAGGCATTGGCCGACATCCTCAAGGGCGATCTAAAAGTGCATTGCCACTGCTACCGGGCGGATGAGATCTTGATGCTCCTGCGCGTCGCGGATCGCTTTGGCTTCAAGATCAAATCGCTCCAGCACGTGCTCGAAGGCTACAAGATTGCTCCGGAGATCGCCGACCACGGCGCCAGTTGCAGCACCTTCTCGGATTGGTGGGCCTACAAGATCGAAGCCTACGACGCCATTCCCTTCAACGCTGCCCTGCTGCATGAGGCGGGCGTCACGGTCTGCATCAAGTCGGATAGCAACGAGCTGATGCGCCATCTGTTTCAGGAGGCGGCCAAGTGTGTGAAGTACGGCGAGATGAGCGAGGAAGAGGCTCTCAAGACGCTCACCCTCAACGGCGCCAAGCAGCTCGGCCTGGAGAAACGCATCGGCAGCATCGAGGTTGGCAAAGATGCCGACCTGGCCATCTTCGACGGCCATCCGCTCAACAGCTACGCCCGGCCGGAGATGACGATTGTCGAGGGCGAGGTTTATTTCCAGCGCTCCGACCGCCTGCAGCCGCTCAGCGTCGCCAAGGCCGGGCCGACCGTGCCGCGCAACGACTTCAAGGCGATTCCGCGCAGCAACCGAGGCATTTATGTCATCACCGGGGCGACCGTTCACCCTGTCGCGGGTGCTCCCATTGCCAACGGCACCGTCGTTGTCGAGAAGGGCAGAATTAAGAGCGTGTCCACAAACGGGGCCTCTGTAGGTCACGGCCTGGAGGTGCCGCCGGAAGCCCAGTTGGTCGATGCCAGCGGGTTGCACCTCTACCCGGGTATGATCGATGCCGCCTCGGTTCTCGGCCTCACAGAGACGGGTCAGTCTCGTGAAACTCACGACTATGCCGAGGGCGGCGACTTCCAGCCCGATCTGCGCGCCAGCATCGCCATCAATCCTGATTCGGAACTCATCCCCGTCACGCGCGCCAACGGCGTGACCACGGTCGTGACCCGTCCGGAGGGCGGGATGATCGCGGGCCAGAGCGCCCTCATCAACCTGGCGGGCTGGGTGCCCAAGGAAATGACCGTGGTCGATCCCCTGGCCCTGCACATCGAGTTCCCGGGGCGTTTCCCCGGCTTCATGGGCAACCCGGGGTTGGCAATGGTTGGGCGGGCGGTCGCGCGCACCCAACGCGATGAAAAAATTCGCCGGCTGAAGGAACTCTTCCAGCAAGCCGTCGCCTATGACAACGGTCGCAAGCATTCGTCCGCCATTCCCGTCAACCCGCGTCTGGAAGCGCTCGCTCCCTATGCTTTGGGCCAGAAGCCCGTCACCATCCAGGCACAGCGCAAGCAGGAAATCCTCGACGCCTTGAAACTGGCCGACGAACTCAAGATCAAGCTGATCCTGAGCGGCGGTATCGACGCCTGGAAAGTGACCAGCGAACTCAAGAAGCGTGACGTTCCCGTGCTGGTCGGCCCGATCATGACGATGCCGGAGGAAGCGTACGATCCATTCGATGCGCCTTATGCTTGCCCTGCCCGGCTGCACGAAGCGGACGTGCGTTTTTGCATTTGCATTCACTCTGTCGCCAATGCCAACACGCGTAATTTGCCGTACGAAGCCGCGATGGCGGTTTCCTATGGACTGCCGGCTGAAGAAGGTCTCAAGGCGGTGACCATTTATCCCGCGCAGATCCTGGGCGTCTCCGACCAACTCGGCAGCATCGAAGTCAACAAGCGCGCCAACCTGGTGCTGACCAACGGCGACATCTTGCAAGCAACGTCCCAGGTCATGGCCCTCTTCATCGACGGCCAACCGCTGGAGCCAACCAGCAAGCACACCCGGCTCTACGAACGCTACCGAGAACGCTTGCGCGAGTACAAGGAGGGCCGAACGATACTCGGGACCAAGTGACCGCTGAAAGATTGACCGGAATCTTCAGCCTCCCTCGTTCCCAAACTGGAGTTTCCCTCTCGATGCGATACTTCCGCGCGTATCAGTTCCTCTTTGACAAGTCGAGCGGCTTCGTCAACTTGCTGCTGGTGGCGCTCTGCCAGTTGATTCCCCTCGTTGGCCCTATCGTGTCCCTGGGCTACGGCTACGAGGTCGTGGAATACTTGCACCGCAAACGAGGCCGAAATTATCCGGACTTTGATTTCAATCGCTTCGTCAAGTACCTTGGTCGCGGCATTTGGCCGTTCCTCGTCCTGCTAATCGTCAGCGTGCCAATGATGTTCGTATACTTCTTGGTCTGGATAATGTTCGCGGGCGTGATCAGCGTGGTCGGAAAGGATTTGAATCCCCTCGCGGGCATTGCACTTTTTGCAGCCGGATTTTTGTTCGTCATTGGCTCACAAGTCCTGCTGGCTCTGGTCGCAGTTCCGCTCAGTCTCCACGCCGGTCTGAGCCAAGAGTTGGCTTTCGCCTCGGCCTGGAAATTTCTTTGCGATTTTTTGAAAAGGGTGTGGCAAGAACTGCTGCTGGTGCAATTATTTCTGTGGGGCAGTAGCTTGGTCGTTACGCTGATGGGACTTCTGGCCTGTTGCGTCGGCGTGTATCCAGCCGTGGCGTTGATCCTTCTTGCCCAACACCACCTCCACTTTCAACTGTATGAGCTATACCTGGAGCGAGGTGGCAGGGAGATCCCCATAATGGTTGACTTTGCGAAGTGAGAGAACGGGGAAGCGCACGAGGATGCCTGAAGACAGCGGAGGTGACCACGAACCGCATTGTTGCGGAGAGCGGGTTATTGGTAACTCCAAAAGAACGTAAGCTGCCCTCACCTTTCAAGCGGGCAGATAAATCGATCCGACTAACTCGCCCGCTGTCGAAGCGGTGCGAGCGCTGGCGAACTCATCCTCCAGCTCTTGGAAACTCTGTTCCAGTGCGTTTGCAATGCTCATGGTGCGCGTGGCCCAGGAGCCATTTTTTCCAGATGAGCCAAGCAACTTTTCAGCGATTCCCCTGTTGTACTTGATTCGGGGGTTATCTGGGTCAAGCTCCTCGGCATGATCAAAGCACTGCCAAACGAGATGAGGAGAAAGGCCAATTATAGCGCGACAAATGCCTAACCATTCATGAAGCTGGGCCAGAATCTCGGGCCGGCGCGTTTTCTCCAGAGCGATGATTGCAAAGGTCTGGCACCTTCCGTAGTCACTGTGTTCAAGGGCATTATGCGCGAGAAAGAAATAGGGCCACACACTGCGTGAGGATAGCTTGTAAGCTTCCTCAAAATCTTCGAGAGCTTTGGACCATTCGGTCTCGCCGTGGGCGAGTCCCCGAAATACAAAGATCTCCGATTCATGAGGTGAGCGCTTGAGGGCAGCGTCGTAAACCTCGATGGCCTTCTCAGTCTGGCCGAGGCGGGTGTAGCAAAGCCCGAGCATGCAGACAATGAACGATGCCGCTTGCGGCACGATCTGGCGGGCACGTGGCGTACGGAGATGAACAGCCAGTGCCTTCTCAAGGATGGGAACCAGGCGTGCAAGGATTGGTTTCGCTTCCTGCGCCGTCATGTAACGTGTTGGACCGAGCAGCACGCTGGCTGCCACGTACAGGGCCTCTGGTCTCGACTCTGGATCTTCAAGGATGCGATTCGCATAAGAATGCGCTTCAGCAACACGGCCAAGTTTCTCGAGATAGGGCAGCACGCTAACGGCATGTTCGGGATTCTGTTGCTCGGCTGCCTTCATGAAGTGCAGAGCCACTTCGACATATCCAAGCTGGTCCCAGCAACTGGCCTGAATGAAGAATACCAACTCTCTTGCGATACCGGAGGGTGGATGTCGCAAGAACTCGAGTTTTCGGTCCGAGTTTGCGGCACGAAACTCGGCCAGCCACTTCTGCCGTTCCTCCGCGGACATGGGCTGGCCGTCTTCCGGTTCTTCCAGCGCGTAGAGATCGCCCGACAACTCGTTCAACCTTCGCTGTTCCTCTGGAGTCAATTGGTACCAACCGGCCTCCATCTCCGCACGCAGATTGTCCGCCTCAGCCTCGTCGCCCTTCCCAAGGGCGATCAGCCGATGCAGCTCCAAGGTCAGATTCGCGAGATTCCGCCCCGGAGTTCCATTGGCTAACTCAGTACTCGCCATTCCCTACGCCTCATCTATCCGCCAGAGGTCCTTCGTTGCAGCAATGGCCGCCTGAAAATCTTCTTTGCGCATCTGCGCCGCCGGTTCCACAAACCCATGACTGGCGTTTCTTGGATCGACTCGAAGGCGGATCGGCTCAGCAATCGGTCCGTCTGCAAAAGGACCTTCTCCCATGCACCAGCAGTGGAGCGAATTGTTGCCGGCAGCGTTGCGGTTCAGGTGCCTCAACCGCCGTGGAATCAAGAAATGTGGCAACACTCGCCATGCTGGTGCTAGCGATAAACCACCGGTGCCGGGTCCTACCGATCCGTCAGGCTCAACTGGAATGTCACTGTGCTTTTCCGGTGGGAATCGCACCCCTAGCGTTTTGTTGGTTGCTCCGACTAAAGGGCTGTCCCCATCAGCCAGCATCGCGCGGTAAATCAAGGGCATCGTTGCTCTCGACGGTCGATCGAGCCTGTAAATTATGATGCCGCCATCATAGACTCTTGCCGTGCAGCATGTCCAGACTCGCTCCGACATATGATCCCAATTCGCTAAGCCCACAAATAAAAACACCCTTGACATGCAACCAAGTGGTTGCATAATTGGACTGTGGAAGAAGACATAGACAGAGTGTTCAAGGCACTGGCCGACCCAAATCGCCGGCAGTTGCTTGACAGGCTGCACGCGGACAATGGCCAGACTCTTGGGCAGCTCTGCGAGCATCTGGACATGACCCGGCAGGCGGTGACCAAGCACCTCAACCTGCTGGAAAAGGCGAATCTCGTGGTCACGATTTGGCGGGGCCGGGAGAAGCTGCACTTTCTCAACCCGGTGCCGCTCCACGAAATCGCCGAACGCTGGATTGGCAAATACGAACGGGGCCGACTGCGCGTCCTCGCCGAACTCAAGAAGAACCTGGAAGGAGAATCGAATGCCTAATTCGCGATTCGTGTATGTGACCTACATTCGCACAACGCCGGAGAAACTGTGGCGGGCGTTGATCGATCCCGAATTCACCCGCCAATTCTGGGTCGGAACCTGGCAGGAATCCGAATGGAAGCCCGGCGCGTCGTGGCGGATCATGATTCCCGATGGGCGCGTCGCCGACAGCGGCGAGGTTCTCGAGATCGAGCCGAACAAGCGGCTCGTCTTGAAGTGGCGCAATGAATTCATGCCCGAGATGCGGGCGGAAGGTTACTCACAGCTCACCTACGAACTCGAACGCCAAGGCACCTCGGTCAAGCTCACTGTCATCCATGAAATGGACAAACCCGGCTCGAAGTTTATTGATGCCGTGTCGAACGGCTGGCCGCACCTTCTGGCCAGCCTCAAGAGTCTCCTGGAAACAGGCGAATCGCTCGAGGAAACCCGTAGTTGGCCGAAGGGGATGTGAAGCGCGAACTACGAAAAGTTCGAACCCTACCAACCGTCGCTATCGCGACCACTGGCGGGAATTGAGTTTGCGAATCGGTATGGGCGACCGGACGCCAACTGAACTTTTCGCCGGTGCAGTGGACACAGGACGCCACTCGTTTTCTCTCTGATCCGCGCCCCGACCTAGCGCCTTCGCCAGTAGCCCGGTCGCCGGTTGGTGTGGGCCACGGCCACGACCGTTGACCGGCCCTCCCCCGTGGAGCTCTAAACCAGGAGGTAAGGGAACTTCTTGGTTTTGACCCAGCGATGCCGGTTATCGTCGAGCGGCCAGCGCTCGGGGTCATCGGCAAATTGCTGCAAGGCGGTATCGATGGCTTGAATGAACCAAAGGGTAGCCCTCCTGCTCCGCCGCGCATACAAGGAGTGAGCCTGGCGGAATTCCTGAGCCGCCAACCTATGAAATGTGACTTTCGCCGGGGGCATGGGAATCCCCCAGGGCTAGAACGGCTCGTTCTTGAGTTCCGACCACGGGACCAGGTCGGCCTTGCCTCGGTCGATCTCGTCACTTCAGCGGCACAGTTCAGCGACAAAGCTCGCCTCGTCCAGGCCGTCTATCTGCGGCACGAGCGTTTCCAGCAGCCGTTCGACCAGGTGAATTCGATCGTTCTCCGGGAGGGCCAAGGCCGCCTCGAAAACAGTTGAAGGGTCCACGCGGCTGCCTCCTTTCCGTGGGTGCGGCCATCGTAGCAAAGACGGCGACAACCAATCCAGTCAGATGGATGCGGGCGGTAACCGGCTCTTCGGGGGCTTTTCTCCAGGACATCGATCAACGTCCGCCAAGCGTGGTTCCTTCCCTTGCCGAGATTCAATAAAAAACTCACTGGAGGCTCCGATGCGATTCTGTGTTGGCAAATGAATCTAAATGACGGTGCGGGATTCGGCTGTAGATCAGGTTTCCAACCTGACCGGACAGATTGGAAATCTGTCCTACGAAGCTGCCGAATCAAGTACGGTGATATAGCTCGGGAGTAGCGCCATGAGTGAAGTTCGCTTGGTCGTTCGCGAGGCGGGGTACGATTGGTCGGGAACGATTCATGGAAGTTGTGCGGATGCCGCGATAGCGGCTCTCAGTGCGGACCCCGTCACGATGGAGGAACTCGAGGTCGCCACCGAGCGATTCGCGAAACCTATCCCAGGATGTCGCTTCTTCGCGAGTCTCTCCGCGGGCAGTTGCGCTGAGCCGCACGATGCTGGCCTGGTCGTCATTGACCTCATTGCCCGGCTGGTAGTCGTGAATTCGACCTATTCGTCCCCAGGACCGACAGGAATCGTCTGGTATCACGACGGTCAATGTTGCACGGAAAGAGGTCTGCGCTACCACCTTGCCGACGATTGGGTTTTTTCGAGCGGTAATTGGGAGCACGAGGCCGAAGAACGGCGCCGAAAACTAGCGGCAAAACCGATTCGGAACGCCCGCCAAGTGTTTTATGGCCGGCCCATGGTGGAATTTGTCGCGCGGGAATCCTTTGCCGCCTTCGCTCGGCGCGACGAGATTGCCGCCGCAGTTCGCGCCCAGTGGGCGGAGAATGCGCGAAGTCGTCTGGCAGACGAGGCCAACCTCGCGCTCGACCAAGTAGATGCCAGCCGGCTGACCGACGAAGAGATCACACCAAAGACCTGGCCCGGCGAGGAGCACTACGCCAGTCCGTTTTATGACACCCTCAAGGAGATTCATGCGGCCTGGTTGCTGACGCCGCGCGACGACCTTGGCGGCGCTTGCCCGCGCGAGGTCGCGCTCGACCGGCATGGCCACCTGGGGTGGGATTTGCAGGACCGATGTGAACAATGGTCGCTCCTGGGCGGATGTCCCCGAGGACTCTCGGAGTTCTCGCATGCTTTCCGGTATGGGGGCTTCGGCACGCATGAACTGGTCATGTACTACAATCTCGTTCGCCATCTGCTGTGGGCTTGCTGGGAACGGTTCACGCAGCTGGCGCAATCGCCGACGGTCTCGCCTGGGCCTGAAGCGCTCACTGTCGGCGACTTCCTCACGCCTGAAATCCCGCGTTTGGAAGGCATGGTCGAAGCGTGGCTGGATACGCCAGATCCCGAGTTCCATGGACGTACGCCGCGTTCCATCATAGCCCGCGAGCGCGCCCGGCTGCCCGAGGCCATGTCCGGCCACGACGCGATGATCGATCCCGACTGTCCCTGCTGCCAAATGATGGGCGAAATGTCCGGGCCGTGGTTTTGGCATCTGGACGGCAGCGAAATGGATGACGAATTCGCGTTCGATATCTTCCGCCGCACGCGCGAGGAGTGGGAAGAAGAACAACGCGGCTGGGAGGAACACCGCCGGCGTTTCGATGCGGAGTGGGCCGAACGCAAGCGTCTGGGCGTGACGGATTCCACGCCCCGCGAGGAAGGCTCCAGCGCCATCTGGTCGCGCAGCTTCTCCGTGGGAGACAGCGCCGACATGCCGCTGGGAATTCGCGTGTTCGGCGTCGGCTGCCACCTTGCCGAGCTAATCGTTGGACTGCGCGCCGGCGCGGATCGCGAAAGTACATCACCCGAGGCTCAAGGCCACATTGACCAGCTTAACCATGACTTTGGCAATCTCCGCGAACTCCTGCAAAGCTCCGATTCGTCTCTTGCCGCAGCGCTCATCGACCCTGTCCGCGACCGCTTTGCCGAAACGCTTGCTGCTATCGCTATGGCCCGACCCGATCTGGCTCCGCAAAGCGAGTCGCTCACGAACGATCTCCACAAGCTCCTGGACCCGCCGGTCCAGGAACCAACCTGGGATTCCGAAGACCCTGAGATTCCGTTTTGAGCTGAAAACAATTCTCAACGGTTGCGCCTGCGAGCATGGCCGAGTTGGGGAATGGCAAGCGGGCGTAGAATTTGTAAAATGTCGTACGACACCCGCGACGGAAAAGAGGTCATGGCCGACTTCACACCAACTCAGGGACGTTATCTTGGGTTTATTCTCGCCTACACCCATTTGCACGGATATCCCCCCGCCGAATCGGAAATCGCTGCGGCCATGTGCGTCTCGCCGCCGTCCGTGAGTCAGATGGTAAAGTCGCTGGAGAAGAGGGGGCTGATCCTCCGCCATCCAGGACAATCCCGCTCGATCAAAGTGCTAGTCTCTGAGGACGAGATTCCGCCGTGGAATGCTCGCAAGAAGGCAACGCATCCATACAAGCAACCACGCCGCATTTCAGCGGCCCCGGCGGCACCTCCAGCAAACTTGTACGTCGTATCCGTCTTCCTGGTCGGAGGCCCTGTCAGCGACAAATTCGTCAACAAGGAAGTTAGCCGCGTGATCGAGATCCGCGGCGACCAGACACTTGAGCAACTGCATGATGCCATCTTCAAGGCGTACGACCGTTCGGAGGAACATCCATACGAATTTCAGTTCGGCAAACGCCCGTTCGATCCCGACGGCCCCAACTATGGAGTTCCAAGTCCGCAGCAGAGGAAGAAAAAGAAAGGGTATGGAGACGCACGCACGACAAAGCTGGACGACCTGGATCTGAATCCAGAACGCGTCTTCGGTTACTGGTTCGACTTCGGCGATGACTGGTTTCATCAAGTTCAGGTGGAGCGGATCGAGCAAGCCATCCCGACCGTTACGTACCCGCGTGTCATCAGGCGGGTGGGCAAATCTCCGCCGCAGTATCGCGACGAATAGCGATTGGGCAGCGTAGAAGCGATGTCAAACTCGAAGAAGAAACGCGAAAAGGCCAATCCCAAACGCAAACGGACCGCCGCCGAAAAGCGAGCGCGCCGCGAGCGCAAGCAGAAGTACATGACGATCTTCATGAATGGCAGGCAGAAGCAAGTTCCGCGTCCTCAGCTGATTGAAGGCCTGCCCGTCGAGGAATTCATCGCCAGGAATGCCGACCCCATTTGGTTGCACCAGAATGAACTCTGGGAGTACATGATTTCTGACGAGGAAACGTGAGGGTTTACAGGTCGCAAGCGACCATCGTTACGGGAGGCTTATATTCACGGCTCACCGAGTACCTGCCCTACTGGGCCGCACGCGCTGAATTCCTGACCAAGATTGGCGCAAACGACGAAGCGCGCCACTCCTACGAGATCGCCATTGGTCTCGAACGCGATGCCGCGGTCCGCCGCTTCTTGGAGCGACGTCAGTCGGCATTGATGCCCTAATCGATCTGAATGCCCTTCGATTGCTATCTGCCTGGAGTCATTTCCGAATTTGCATCCGGAGCAGCCACCAGGCCCACACGGACAGAGCGGCCGCCACAACTCCAAGCGCGGACATGAGCAGGAAGTTCCACGGATCCGTTGCCAAAGCGGACCGTTCCGCGAGCGACTTCAGGAGATGCATCACCGCGATCAGGCCAAAGAGCGTGCCTGTGATAACGAGATAAGCTTTCATCGCCGATTTCCGCAGGGGGGAAATGATTAACATTTTAGCGAGCGGCGTGCTGGATTTTTCCGTGTTTCCTCGGGGGAAGTGTTAATCGTTTTTGGTAGTTAGGGGTTGCATGGGCGGCTCTCCAA
>Ga0316363_10000534_pt1 | contig 47775 bp, 33 predicted proteins | sample Sb_taG_3_FD_200459 | JGI IMG/M metagenome (GOLD analysis project Ga0316363, IMG submission 200459) | Peat soil microbial communities from Weissenstadt, Germany - Sb_50d_a_PC metaG (v2) (version 2) | ecosystem: Environmental > Terrestrial > Soil > Wetlands > Peat | place: Germany: Weissenstadt...
TCTATTCGAAGGAGGAACTGGCGAAGCCTCGGGAAAGCCCTTTTGGAACGACCAACGGCGATCTGAAGCGCGGCCTCGAATTCGAGTTCGAAGAATACCAGGAGATTGACCGCTATTGCCGTGAGGTCAAGATTGACTGGTTCGCCTCTTGCTGGGATGAGGCATCCGTCGATTTCATGGCCCAGTTTCAAGTCCCATGCTTTAAAATCGCTTCCGCATCCCTCACCGACGACAACCTGCTGCGCCATACTCGCAAGGTTGGCAAGCCGATCGTGTTGTCAACCGGGATGAGTACGCTCAAAGAGATCGATCATGCGGTGGAGGTTCTGGGCAAGCAGGATCTCATCCTTCTGCATGCCTGCAGTACGTATCCTGCGTACTACGAAGAATTGAACCTGCAAGTTATCGATGTGCTAAGAGATCGCTATGGCGTGCCGGTTGGTTACTCCGGCCACGAAACTGGGTTGCCCTCGAGCGTCGCGGCCGCGACGCTCGGCGCCTGCATAATCGAGCGGCACATCACGCTTGATCGCTCCATGTGGGGTTCGGACCACGCCGCGTCGCTGGAACCGAATGGAATCACGCGCTTGGTTCGAGACATCCGCTTGATCGAAAAATCGATGGGTGACGGCGTCAAGCGAGTGCTGGAACGCGAGCAACCGATCATCAAGAAGCTGCGGCGCGTGGGAGCAGCTTAGTGCCGGAGATTCTGCCGGAAATCGTGCCGAAGATAAAGGCCATCGCCATGGATGTCGATGGAGTGCTCACCGACGGCGGCGTGTGGTGGGGGCCAAACGGCGAAGAATGGAAGCGCTTTCACTTTGCCGACATCATGGGCCTGTCGCTGGCCCTAAAATCGGGCATGGTGATTGCTCTGATGTCGGGCGAGAACAGTCCGCTCGTCGACCGGCTTGCCAGTAAGCTCGGCATCAGCGACGTTCACAAGGACTGCAAAGACAAAGCCAGCGCGCTGCGCACGTTCTCGGAACGGCACGGGTTGCGCCTGCAGGAGATTTGTTTCATTGGGGACGATGTGAACGATTTGCCCGCGCTTAGCATCGTTGGTCTCAGCGCCTGTCCCGCAGATGCGCGCCCTGCGATCCGAGAGCATTGCCAGGTGGTCACCAAACTCACCGGCGGTAACGGCGCCGTGCGCGAGGTCGTGGATATGTTGCTCGCGTCCGCCAGAATGGCGGCAAAGTCGGTTCGCTAGGAAAGCATGAGACTCGCTGATTATGTCATGAGCTTTGTTGCCCGGCAGGGCGTGAAGCACGTTTTCCTTCTCACTGGCGGCGGGGCCATGCACTTGAACGATGCTCTAGCCCGGTGCAGCGATTTGACCTTCGTCTGCAACCACCACGAACAGGCGAGCGCGATCGCCGCGGAAAACTATTCGAAGGCTACCAATAATTTGGGCGTTGCCCTGGTCACGACCGGCCCGGGCGGCACCAATGCCATTACGGGCGTGGTCGGCGCATGGCTTGATTCGACTCCCATGCTCGTCATCTCGGGGCAGGTGAAACGCGCCGACCGCATGTACCGCTCCGATGGCACTCCTCTCGGAGTGCGCCAGCGCGGCAGTCAGGAGGTCGATATTGTCTCCCTAGTCAAGCCGATTACGAAGTACGCGCTGACCATTGAGGAGCCGCAAAGCATTCGCTACCATCTCGAAAAGGCGGCACACCTGGCTCGCACCGGGAGACCCGGTCCGGTTTGGATCGATATTCCGATCGATGTACAAGCCGCGCCGGTTGAGCCGGACTCCATGCGCGGCTTTGATCCTGCCGAGTCGTCAAGCGACGAGCAAGAGGACGTAGTTGCCAAAGTGCGCGATGTGATCGCTAGGCTGAACCAGTCTGAGCGGCCATTCATCTTCGCGGGAAACGGTGTTCGAGTTTCCGGCGCGGCTGCGGCTTTCGAGAAACTTGTGCGTCTTTTGAATGTCCCCGTCGGCCTCACCTGGTTAGCCATGGATTTGTTGGACGACGACGATCCGCTATTCATCGGTCGGCCCGGCACGGTTGCATCTCGGGGCGCGAACTTCGCCCTGCAGAATGCCGACTTCGTCCTCGTGATCGGAACGCGTCTCGACCCGCCGCTGATGGGTTGGGATCCTCGTCACTTCGCGCGCGGAGCCTACAAAACTGTCGTCGATATCGATCCGGCGGAGTTGCGAAAGCTGGAAGGCGCTATCGACAATCCGATCTGCGCCGACGCTCACACCTTTATCGATCACATGCTCCAGCAAGGCGAATCTGGACTGGACAAGAATAAGGATCGCGGCCCGTGGCTCCAGCGCTGCCAGGACTGGAAAGCCCGGTATCCCCTCGTTTTGCCCGAGCATCGCGCTCCGGGACTCGTCAGTGTGTACCATCTGGCGGAGATCATCGGGCAGGAAGTCGGACCGAACGACCGCGTAGTCTCTGGAAGCTCGGGAAGCGCCATTGAAGTGTTCCTGCTGGCCTACCGGGCGCGCAAAGGGCGCCGGGTATTTCACACGGCAGGACTGGGAGCGATGGGATACGGTATCCCCGCAAGTATTGGCGTGTGTCTCGGTAGCGGCAAAAGGAAGACGATCTGCGTTGACGGCGACGGCGGCCTTCAGCTCAATATCCAGGAGTTGGCCACCATCGCGCACCTCCAACTGCCGATTAAGCTTTTCGTTCTCAACAACCAGGGATACGCATCGATTCGGGCCACTCAAAAGAACTATTTCGGGGGAGCCAACATCGGATGCGATTCGAACACCGGGGTGTCGATCCCCGATTATCGTAAGGTCGCTCGTGCCTATGGCTTGAAGACAGCGATTATCGAAGATCAATCCGACTTACGCTCCGCTGTACGCAAAGTTCTGCGCAGCCGCGGGCCGGTGGTTTGCGACGTGCACATTATTCCTGACGAGATCAGGGCTCCGCGGGTGACTTCGATCCAGCGTCCCGATGGCTCATTCATTTCCAAACCCCTGGAGGATCTGTGGCCTTTCCTGGATCGCGACGAGTTCGCTCAGAATATGATCGTGGAGCCGGTGAGCGAATGACAATGGAAAGAAAAAAGACGGACGAATACCTGTCCGAACTTGATCGGCTGCTCTGTGAGCCTCTGAGCAGCGTGCGTGATCGCGAGAAGTCGGCCTTTGACAAGTTGCTGGCCGCTTGCGGCAACCGTTTAGTGATATTCGGCGCGGGCAATCTGGGGCGCAAGGTTCTGAGATGCGTTCGCAGCATCGGCGTAGAACCGCTGGCATTTGCCGACAACGGCCAGTCCAAACGGGGATCGCAGGTTGAGGGCGTCTCGGTCCTGTCGCCGAAAGATGCTGCCGCGCAGCATGGGGCGTCGGCTTTGTTCCTGGTCGCCATATGGTCGCTGGGGCATTTTTATCCCGACAGCCGAGCGCAGCTCGAAGGTCTAGGATGCACCCACGTCGAGTCCACAGCATCATTACGCTGGAAGTTCGCCGACCAACTTTTACCCGATTTCTGCCAGGATCTGCCCCACAAGCTGTACCAACAAGCGGCCGAGGTGCGGAAGGCAGCCTCCCTATGGGCCGACGGCTCCTCGCGCCGGGAATATCTGAATCACGTGAGATGGCGTGCGCTCGGCGATCAGAATGCCCTTGGACCTCCGGTGTTAGAAAAGCAATATTTCCCCGACAGCCTGTATCAGATCGACGACCGCGAAGTCTTTGTGGACTGCGGCGCCTACATTGGAGACACGGCCGAACAAGTAATCCGCAGAAATCCCGCCTTTTCAAGAATTATCGCGATCGAGGCCGACCCCGAGAATTTTGATCGCCTTACCAAGTGGATTGACACCCTCGAGGCTCCCGTCGCTTCCAGGATTAGCGCGCTGAACATCGCGGTGGGCGCCACACGCAGCAAGCTGCGCTTTCAGGCGAGCGGCAACGATGGCGCCCGACTAGCAGCCGACGGCAACGTTGTGGTGGAGTGCATTCCGATCGATGACCTTGCCCCGCCAGCCAGGCCCACGTTCATCAAGATGGATATCGAAGGGGCTGAACTCGACGCTCTCGCGGGCGCTCGCCGCTCGATCCAGACACACCGCCCGATTCTTTCCATCTGCGTTTACCATAGGCAAAACGATCTGTGGCGCATTCCTCTCTTCATCAACACACTGGTGGAAGACTACCGTTTGTTCTTGCGCCCGCATGAAGGCGATGGAAAAGAGTTGGTATGCTATGCCGTTCCGGCGAATCGGCTCCGGCTGAGGAAAGCGGCCTAAGCATGCTCTCAGTATTCGTGAGTGATTTTGCCCGTGCTGATGGATCGTTTGTCCAAACCCTGGATCTGTGGCGCTTCTTTGACCGCAACGGCTAGGCAGCTATGCGATTGCGTCGTGCTCGGGCGCGCCCTCGCGGCGAAGAGTGAGGTAGATCGGGTAATACCCCTGCGCAGCGACAATCGTCCGTCCTATCCAATTGCCGACATTGAGGCGCTGCACGACGGCAATGACGGTTTCAAGCTTGCGCGCTGTGCGCTCCATCTCAAAATGGAAAGGCTGCGCGAGACGATCGAGGAAGATCTCGTCTCCAAGTGAAAGCAGTTTGACGGGATACTTCTTGCTCAGTTGCCTTACGGCACGTCGACACCACATGGGATTGATCTCGGTTCGGATCGTCCGCGCAAAAGACGGATCGCGTCCAAGCAGACGGACCCAGTGCGGCAGCAGCGATCGCCACAGAATCGGTGGTTGCGGGACCATGTAGTGGCCCTCGAAGTACGAGAGGAAGTTTGGCATCTCGAAATGCAAGATACCTCCCGGGCGCAGCACCCGCACGGCTTCTTCAAGTACTTTCAGTGGATTTTCGGTGTGCTCTAGCACGTTCGCTGAATACACGATTTCAAAAGAAGCGTCTTCGAAAGGTAAATTCTCGCCCTTTGCTGGGAAGATGCGCTCCGGATCGATGCCGTTGGCAACAAATAGTTCCCGCGACGAGGAGAATGAAGTCCCGAAACCCACCCCATCCGGTTCTGTACCGTATCCGTCGACCTGGTAAGACTTGATCCACGTGGCGAGGTTCGTTCCGAATCCGGAGCCAATCTCCAGAAGCTTTTTGTTGCTCAATGGTTCGTAGCGCCCAAGTAATTGGGCACGCTTCCGTGACTTCTCGACATTGAGGTGATCGTCTGTGCCCGCCTTCGCCGGTGTCTTCGCGATGCTCGCAGAGAACTCCCCGACAGACCTTTCCGCCGCCGCTCTGACCGAGTCCGGAACTACGATTGCAGACTCCGGGTGATCGATTACGGTAACCATCGAGACAGAGTAGCCGAGGGGCACACGTTTGTCTATTGCAGACATGACACTGGCAAGTGAGACCCGCTCTCCTGATCTGCGCCCGCGCTCTCGTTTTCGAAGATTAGCGTGAAGGGGTAAAAGACATGGTGAGACTCTGCGCGGTAAATTCCGCGTGGTATGCTAACCATTCCGGCGAATCGGCTGAGGAGCACGACCTAAGCATGCTCGCAATTCGTGGGGCGTTTTGCCCGTGTAAAGATTTAAAGATAATGAGCCTCTCAGGTTTTGCCAACAAATGGAGCACGAAACTCACGCGCCACATTCCGCCCGGACAGTTCGGGCGATACCTGCTGGTGGGCGCCTGGAATACCTTGTTCGGTTACGGCTCGTTCGCGTTTTTCACCGCAATTCTCAGCCCGATGATTCCGCACAGTTATATCGTCGCTTCGGTGATTTCGAGTCTCCTGAACATCTCCGTCTCATTCTTCGGCTACAAATGGTTCGTATTCAAAACCAAGGGCAATTACCTGCGTGAATGGATCCGTTGCGTCGGGGTGTACAGCGGCGGCATTCTCGTCGGAGTACTCACGTTGCCTGTGGCGGTCCTGGTCATTCGGCGGAATACGCGGTTTGTCGCCGAAGCGCCCTACATTGCCGGCGCCCTTCTGACGGTATTTATGGTTGTGTACAGCTTTGTGGGGCACAAAAAGTTTTCCTTCCGGACGCCTGCATAATGCGCATACTCATCACCGGCGGGTCGGGGTTCATTGGACGAAATCTGGCGGAGCAACTTGCTTCCACGTATGAGGTGTTGGCGCCCTCCTCGGCCGAATTGGATCTGCTGAACGAGCAGGCAGTGCGCGAATACCTTGGCAGGCACAGCTTTGATGTGATCGTGCATACCGCAACCACGCGGTCGAATCGGCGACTGGCCGCTCCTCCGGACCTGCTCGACCGCAATTGCCGTATGTTTTTCAATCTCCTGCGCAACCAGGGACGATTCGGAAAAATGATTCACTTCGGCTCCGGCGCGGAGTACGACCGTTTTCAAGTGCCGGCGCGAGTGCGGGAAGACTATTTCGATACCAGCGTGCCCAGGGACGCGTACGGGTTTTCCAAGTACATTTGCGCCAAGTATATCGAGCGCTCCGACCGAGTCGTTAATTTGCGCTTGTTCGGAGTCTTCGGTGCCTACGAGGATTACACCGTGCGTTTCATTTCCAACGCCTGTTGCCGGGCGCTGAAAGGATTGCCGATTGTGCTCCGGCAGGATGTCGTGTTTGACTACCTGTACATTAAAGACCTGGTCAAGCTCACGATGTGGTTCATCGAGAATAACGCCCGCCACAAGGCATACAACGTCTGCAGCGGACGGCCCGTGGCGCTAACCGAATTGGCCCGAGTGATTGCCCGGGTCTCGGCCCAGGTCTCGGGGCGCAATCCCAATGTGTCAGTCATGGCCGAAGGCATGGGGCCCGAGTACTCGGCGGACAACTCGCGTATGCTGACGGAAATGGGCGGATATCAGTTTTGGGATTTAGAGGGCGCGATCAGGGACCTATATGCCTGGTATGAGCGATACGAAGGTCTCGACGTCGAATCGCTAAGGTTCGACGAGAAAGCTGCAACCCATGCCTAAGACCCTGACCGTCCTCACGGCCTGCTATAACGAAGAGGCCAACGTGCGCGAGGTTTACCTCCAAGTGCGCGCTGCCGTCGCCACCGCCGGCAACTACCAGTACGAACACATTTTTATCGACAATGCGTCAACCGACAACACCCTGAACGAACTGAAGGCGATCGCTGCTCAGGACAGGAACGTAAAGGTAATCAGGAATACGCGCAACTTCGGCCACATAAGGTCACCTCAGCACGCGTTGTATCAGGCCAGCGGCGACGCTGTCATAGGGATTGTGGCCGATCTGCAGGATCCTCCCGAGATGATTGTTGACATGATCCGTAAGTGGGAGGAGGGTTACCCGGTTGTGATCTGCGTCAAGGCGGCGAGCGAGGAAAGCGGTCTGATGTTCTGGATCCGTAAGCAATACTACCGGCTGGTGAACCGCCTTTCCGGCGTGGAAACCTACGAGAACTACACTGGGTTTGGCCTGTATGACCGCAAGGTAGTGGAAGTCATAAAGAGCTTCGATGATCCGTATCCGTACTTCCGAGGCATGATCGCGGAGGCTGGGTTTCGGCATTTCGATATCCCGTACCATCAGCCAGCGCGCAAACACGGAATCACCAAGAACAATTTCTATTCGCTCTATGACATGGCGATGCTCGCCATCACAAACCTGTCCAAGGTGCCGCTGCGGCTGGTGACCTTTTCCGGCTTTGTGGGCGCGCTGCTTTCGGTTCTGGTGTCGCTGGCATACCTCCTGTACAAATTAATCTTTTGGAGCCACTTCTCCGTTGGCATCGCCCCACTGGTCATCGGCGTATTTTTCTTCATGTCGATCCAAATGCTGTTTATGGGCATCATTGGGGAATACATCGGCACCATCCATACCCTGGTGCAGAAGCGGCCGCTGGTGGTCGAGCAGGAGAGGATCAATTTCGAATATGGCCCGGGTGAACCACTGCGGGACAACGAGGCCCAACCCAGTGCGACCCCGTGAACGCCAGCGCTGGTTCAAAAGGCTCTGGATGAGTTAAGACTCACTGGGAGGGAAAGACTGTCGAGTCACGAGCAGGCGAAATGGGTGTATAACGGCGGCCGTTTTCGAGGCCAAGAAAGGAAATTCCGGCTTATATGAGCAAGCGCAATCACATTGGAAAATCGCAACACCTGATTCTCATCGGCTTCCTGCTGCTCGTGCCTTCTTTCCTTCTCGCTCAGAGCTACCGGGGATCCATCCGTGGCAAAGTCGTCGATCCGAGCGGACGCCTGATTGCCGGTGCGAAGGTGAGCGCGAAGAACGGCGCCACCGGCCTTCAACGAGAAACGGTGACCGGCAGCGACGGTGCTTACGTGTTGGCCGAGTTGCCTGCCGGAGAATACACCGTCACGGCTGCGTCCGCTGGTTTGTCGCCGGTTTCACGGAATGTCGTAGTCAGTGTCGGCCTCGACACCACCGCGGATTTTGACGTTACCAAGCTGGAAAAGCAGACCACGCAATTAACGGTTACCGCGGAAGCGCCAGTCGTTGACCAGACCCGCGACGTTCTCGGCGAGGTGGTCGAACGCAGGCTGGTGGTTGACTTGCCTCTCAACGGACGCGACTTCGGCAAGCTTGTCGCGCTCGTGCCCGGAGCCACGGTCGAACCCGCCGGCGTGGCCGCTGTGCAGGACGGTTTTGGCCAATTCAGCATTGACGGCAACCGCGACCGATCCAACAACTACACTCTGGATGGCACCGACAATAACGATCCCTTCTTCAACAACTCTGCGTTAAACCAAACTGGCATCGGCGGCGCGCCCGCATCCCTGCTGCCCGTCGACGCGATCCAGGAATTCAACCTGCAATCGCAGTTTCCTGCTGAGTATGGACGCAACAGCGGCGCGGTCATCAACATCATCACCAAGTCCGGCACGAACCAGTTCCACGGGAGCGCCTTCGAGTTCGTGCGCAACGATCTGTTCGATGCGCGCAATTATTTCAATCGCGTGATTGATTTTTCCGGCATCCACCATCCCAAGACCGCCTTCCGCAACAACCAGTTTGGCGCTTCCCTTGGCGGACCCATCATCAAGGACAAAACTTTTTTCTTCGGCGCTTACGAGGGGCAACGCGAACGAGTCGGTTCGGATTTCTCACTCCAGGTTCCGACCCAGGCCCAGATCGGCGAAGCGCAGACCCTGGTAGCGGGCAACGGCATGACCGCAAGTCCTGTACTGACCAGCGTCCTCACAACGTTCTTTCCAACCAGCACCACCGGAACTGTCCCAGGCGTTGTGCATGACACTAACGACGTGGATAGCCTGATTGCAAAAATCGATCACCAGATTAGCGACCGCGAATCAATTTCTGGCCGCTACGCTTATGCCAGCAGCCAGCAAGTGTTTCCGCTCGGCGGGCTTGGCGGCTTCGGGAGCGGCTCTCGCCTGCCAGCTTTCGCCCAGACCTCTCCGGCTCGTGTGCAGGTGCTTTCCGTCAGTTTCCTGTCCTCCTTGAGCGCGCACAAAGTGAACGAGGTTCGTTTCGGGTACAGTCGGTACCGGACGTCCTTCAGTTCCCTGGACGCGAACTTTGATCCTACAACTCTGGGGCTGGACTTCGGGACCGGCAAGCTCGGACTCCCGGAAATCGACTTCGGCGGTGTCTTCGACAATCTGGGAGCAACCGCCTACAGCATTCCCCGTGGGCGCACCAGCCAAAGCTTCCAGATACTCGACAACTTCATCTTTGAAAGCGGACGCCATACGTTCAAATTCGGTGGAGAATACCGGCGCGCCCAGATTTCCAGTTTCAACGACAATCTGGAACGTGGACTGTTTTCTTTCAGCCCGGATGCGACGTCGCTGACCGACTGCGGTTTGAAAGTCCCGCCGGCTGCGTGCAGCGACCTCGGAGCGTTGGTTCTGGCCAACTACTATCTGGGAAACACGTATCCCTCGATCGATGCGGGCAACACGCAGCGCACTACCTTCAACAACGGGCTTGCCTTTTTCGCCCAGGATGATTTTCGCGCCAGCGCGCATTTGACCCTGAACCTCGGTCTGCGCTGGGAGTATTTTGGGCCCATCAGCGAAAAGAACAACCTGCTTGCGAACCTGGGCTCCGACGGGCTTCTTCACATGGTTGGATCTGGTGGCGTCAACAGCGCCTACAACCGCGACCTCAACAATTTCGGCCCCCGCATCGGGTTTGCTTGGAATCCGTTCTCCAAAACCATCGTTCGCGGCGGCTACGGTATTTATTACGACTACATTCCGCAAGACCTGATGATTGCCAACTTCACCAACGATGCCGGCCTGGTGACTCCGCCCTTAGGACCCAAGCCAGTCATCTCTTTGGCAAACAATTACAATTCCGCGGCCTTCAGCAGCCCGGCGCCGGATTTCCCGGTGTTCACCGTTCCGCCGGGACCCTATCCCATTGCCGGTTCCGACATCTTCTTTACGCCACGCAACCTGGGGACTCCGTACGTGCAGAGCTGGAATCTGAACCTGCAGCAAGAGATGATCAAAAACGTCGCTCTGCAGGTAGGTTATGTGGGCAGCAAGGGCACGAAGCTTGTGCGATTGCTCGATGCCAATCAACCCAACGTGTTTGGCACGCGTCCCGACACGAATTACGGCTTCATGGACGAGTTCGCCACGTTCAGCAGTTCCACGTATCATGCCCTGCAGACGACGCTGCGCGTGCAAGGGTCGCACGGCGTCTCCGGCTTTGCCGGCTACACTTTCTCTAAATCGCTCGACGACGCGTCCGACGGCATCGACTACAACTTCTCGACCGTCGCCTTGCCGCAGAATTCTTACGACCTGGCCGCAGAGCGCGGGCCCTCAAATTTCGACACCCGCCACCGCTTTACAGCCGCCTTCACTTACCAGCTTCCCCGCTTGCTCGGTCCCAAACGGCTGGCGGAAGGTTGGCAGTTGAACACAATCTTTACCGCGCAGAGCGGGCGTCCGGTGCCCATCGTCAATGGCGACGACACCAGTGGAAACAGCTTCGACCAGTTTCCTAGCCCGTCGAATTTTCACCAGCGGCCGAATATTGTGCCCGGAGTGAATCCTATCAATCCCAACTGGGAGTCCGCGCCGGATAGTAATGGAAATTTAAGATATTTAAATGGAAATGCATTTGTCGATCCGCCGCTGGGCACATTTGGCGACCTCGGACGCAACTCCATTTACGGACCGAAATATTGGAACTTGGACTTTGCCCTGGCCAAGAACACCATGGCCACCGAGCACGTGAATCTGCAACTGCGGACGGAGTTCTTCAACCTCCTGAACCACCCCAACTTTGCGCTGCCCAACTGGTTCGTGACCCCCGGCTCCCCGGGACTGATTACACAGACGCCCGACCAGGCGCAGACCAATCCCGGCTTGGGCGGCGGCGGGCCAAGGGTGATCCAGTTGGCGGCGAAGTTGATCTTCTAGGCTTGTGTAGCGCGGGCGCCCTCGTCCGCCGGACAGTTCACGGGGGGCCCGGGTGGTTGGTGCTGACTCTTGGATTCTCTCAGGCCTGGCTCTCCGGAAGCGAGTGCATTAAGCGAGTGTTCAGGGCTTATATTTGACTAGACATATGACTAGTCAGTAGAATGAAGTGGTGCGCAGGAGGTGAAGCTTGGCCTCGTGGCAAGTGCAAGATGCGAAGGCGCGTTTTAGTGAGTTATTGGATGCAACCATCAAGAAGGGCCCGCAGGTCGTTACCCGTCGCGGAATTGAAGCCGCCGTTTTAGTGCCGATCGAGGAATGGAACCGGCTGCAAAGGGCCGCCCGTCCCGGCCTCAAAGCCTTGTTGCTCGCTCCCGAAGCTCGCTTTGAGAACTTGGTCGCGGAGACACGCAATTTGCGGCGGCGGGCCGTGCTGGAGTTCAAGTGAACAAATACCTGCTGGACACCAACGTCGTTTCCGAACTCCGAAAACCGCATCCGCACGGCGCAGTGGTTGGCTGGCTCAGCGACCAGGAGGAGGAGCAGTTGTTCCTCTCAGCTGTCACGATGGGCGAACTGCAAGCGGGAATTGAGCGGACACGGCGTCAAGATCCGTCGAAAGCGAGCGAGATCGAGCGTTGGGCGGATCAATTGGCTGCCTCTTACCAGATCCTCGCGATGGATACGCCCTGCTTTCGGGAATGGGGCCGCATCATGGACCGGCAACCGGATCAGTTGCTAGAGGACGCCATGATCGCTGCGACCGCACGCGTCCATCGTTTGATTGTTGCCACCAGGAACGAACGAGATTTCAGGCAACTTGATGTGCGGATTCTCAACCCTTTCAAAACTTAGCTAACCCTCCCTATCGCGATCGGTCAATTGCTGATCTAGGTGTAGGAGTAGGTCATCGGGCTTGCCTCCGCAGGGTTGAAGCTGTAGCTCTGACCGACGACAACTCGGAACAAGAAACGCTTTTTGGACCGCGCGATCGAATCTCCCAACAAACTGTAGCCCGTTGCTCACGACTTTTTCGGTAACATGGTGTCTCCGAACGGGCGTCATGCCATGATCGAGCGATTCGACTTTTCCGATCTCCGCGAACTTTTTGCCAAGGCTAACGAGGAAAAGTCTGGCGACCAGTTGGCCGGCATTGCCGCACGATCGGAGCGAGAGCGAGTTGCGGCGAAACGCAAACTTGCAGACTTGACGCTGGAGGAAATTGTCCGTCGGCCCCTGATCGACCCTTCCGAAGACAATGTCACCCGCCTCATTCTCGATTCATTCGACCAGGAAGCTTTCCGCTCCATCGCAAGTTTGACCGTGGGTGAGTTTCGCGAGTTTATCCTGGACGACGGAACCGCAGATACTCAGCTACAACCGCTGCAGAAGGCCATCATTCCTGAAGTCGCCGCCGCGGTCACCAAGCTGATGAGCAACAAGGATCTGGTGCTCGCGGCCGCCAAGATCCGCAACGTCACACGCTGCCGCAATACGATGGGAGAGCGTGGCGTGCTGGGAATCCGCGTGCAGTCCAATCACCCGGCTGACGACATCGGCGGAATCCTTCTGGCTGCGTTCGAAGGACTGCTTTACGGGTGCGGAGACGCGGTCATTGGGGTGAATCCGGCCACGGACTCGGTGGAGACAGTCCGTTCGATTCTGGTGGCTTTGCATCGCCTGGTGGATGCGTACGAAATCCCAACGCAGATCTGTTGCCTGGCGCATATCACTACTCAGCTAGCGGCGTTACATCGCGGGGCTCCGGTAGACCTTCTTTTCCAGTCCGTCGCGGGCACGGAAGCGGCCAACCGCAGCTTCGGAATCACTCTGAACATGCTGCGCGAGGGCCGCGAACAGGTTCTCGAGCATCACCGCCAACGGGATGCCCGCTGGGTAGGGGACGACGTGATGTACTTCGAAACTGGCCAGGGCAGCGCTCTTTCCGCCGAGGCGCATCATGGAGTCGATCAACTGACGCTCGAAGCGCGAGCCTACGGAGTCGCACGGACTTTCCAGCCTTTTCTGGTCAACAGTGTAGTTGGCTTCATCGGTCCGGAGTATTTGTACGACGAGAGGCAGATCATCCGCGCCGGCCTGGAGGATCATTTCATGGGTAAGTTGCTGGGCTTACCGATGGGTTGCGATGTGTGCTACACCAATCACGCTGCCGCCGACCAAAACTCAGCCGACAACCTGCTGCTTCTTTTGTCGGCTGCGGGATGCAACTACTTCATGGGCGTTCCCTGTTCCGACGACGTGATGCTGAATTACCAATCCACCAGCTATCACGACGCGCTGGCCGCACGACGCCTATTCCAGCTGCGTCCGGCACCGGAGTTCCTCGCGTGGCTGCAGAGTATGGGGATCTATCGTGGTACCGAACCGGCGTCCCTCGACTCGTCCGCCCGGCGGCAACTGATGCAGGGTTTGGAATTGTCGCTGGAGAGGACGGTCTGAATGGCTCCCAGCGAGGACAAACGAGAAGACAAACTCGCCCAGCCCCATGATTTGCCCGAGCATGATTTACCCGAGCATGACTTACCCGAGATCGTGAAGTTGGTGCGCGCACAAACTCCGGCGCGCCTGCTGGCAGGCCGCAGCGGGGCCGCGTATCGAACCAATACTCAACTTGAATTGCGCGAGGCGCATGCCGCCGCCCGCGATGCCGTGCGCGCGGAGTTGAATCTCTTCATAGGTCCGGAGAACGATCCTGAGGACGATCCCGGCGACAACTTCGCGCGGAAGTGGAATCTGTTTGAAGTCTGCTCCCGGGCGGCGAGCAAAGAGGAGTATCTTTTGCGCCCTGACCTGGGCCGTCACCTGAATGATGCGTCCCGCGCGGAGGTGAACCGGCGTTGCACCACGGGACACGATTTGCAAATCGTGATCGGCGACGGGCTCTCGGTAACCGCCGTTGCCCTGCAAACTCCACGACTATTGCCGCTTCTGACGGAAGGAGCAAAGACTCGAGGCTGGAGTGTTGGTCAGACATTTGTGGTGCGTCACTGCCGGGTCGGCATTCTGAACGAAATTGGCGAGTTGCTGGGTCCGAGAGTTGCCGTCCTCCTGATCGGCGAACGGCCGGGGTTGGCGACGGCCGAAAGCCTGTCAGCTTACATGGCGTACCGACCGAAAGCGCCGGACACCGACGCCAATCGGAACCTCATCTCGAACATTCACGCTCGTGGCGTGAGCACAGAGCAAGCCGCCCAGCGGATTCTAAATCTGGCAGCCGCGATGATGAAAACTCACACCAGCGGCTGCCAACTTCGAGAAGAACTGCCGGCCCTCGGATAGGCGGCCCTAAACCAAGATCAAGAACTTGACACCGGAGCAGCCGCGGGAGAATTGTGAAAAACAATGATAGAGTCGCGCGGCTATGCCTTAAGCCATCCTATATTTTGAAGCCATACCAACCCACGCCAGAATCACTTCTTGCCCAGCAGGCGAATGCGGGAAGTGAAGCCGCGGCCCTGGAAACCACTGAAGGTGAGGAATTGGGGCGAATTGATGTCGCTGTTGACCACATAGGGGTTGCTGTGGCCGGTGATGTTGTCGAAACCGCCGCGTAGAGCCCAGAAATATCCGAAGAGATGGAAGCGCTTCTCGAGTTGAAGGTTCAGCGAAAAATATTCGGGGAAGCGACGCGATCCGGGCGGGCCAACCAGTTGCTGCTGATCGTTGGTGACGTTGAAAGGGAATCCCGTGCGCGTCTCTAGGGAATAGGCGATCTCGGTTTGGTGAATGATGGGCAGTTTGAAGAGCGGCACGTATCCCCAGGACAGGAAGCGATTGGGGGTGTCCCAGGTATAAGGCCCGGGCTGTTGTGGACTGAGTAGGGGGTTGTCGACGTTGAAGTCGAGAACCTGGTTGGAGCGGGCGCGCGAACGGGTGTAGGAGCCCATCAGCATGTAGCTTTCCCGGAAGTTGTGGCGGAGGGTCAGTTCGAAGGCGTCGTAGCGGTCGTCGCGCGTATTTTCGAGAATGAAGTTGCCGCTGGAGCCGCTGGGCGTGTTGTAGACGAAGCCGCGAGAGCCGCGTTTTTCGAGGAATTCCGCTTTCAGATAGATGGCGGCGGGGAGCTTTCTTTCGAGGCCCAGGCTCCAATTGATGAAACGGGGAGCTTCGAGGGCCTTTTGGTCGACGGAAAATGTAGTCGGCACGATCCCGGTAAGCCCGCCGGTGGACGTATTGAAAAAATAGTCGGTGCGTTGACCGGCGAAAGGACGGGCGATGAGGAACAGGAAGCTAGGATCGTAGACCAAACCGATGCCTGCAGAAAGCTTGGTGTTGCCCGAGTTGTCGAGGACGTAGGTTCCTGCGAGACGCGGAGAGAGAAGTGGAGAGCGGATGACTTCGTCCCAATCGAGGCGGACGCCGGGTTCGACGAGCAAACGATTGCCGATCAACCAGCGGTCTTCGGCGTAGGCACTGGACTCGAAGTCGTAGGTGGCGGAGGGCGAACCACCGGAAAAAGTGGAATAGCGCGAACAGGGTGAAGGCAGCGTGGGAACTCCGTTGTTAGTGGGACATGGGCCGCTGGCGAGAGACGAAGGCCAGTAGGAAATGGGCTGGCGGACAAACTGAGCGTCATAGACAAGACGGTCGAAGTCCGCTCCGAATTTCAAATCGTGACGGCCGTGCCAGTGCTGCGGAGGGAGAAACAGATTCGATAGAGCCTGCCAGCGGCGAGCACGCGTTGCTTCGGAAAGATAGTAACTTCCGCTAGCAGTCTCACCGAGCGGTTCGGGGGCAATGAAATAGGGCGACGTTCCGTTGGGAGTCCACTTCAGGTTGTACTGATCGAACGCTAATCCGGCTTCGAGCAACTCGCCTCCCGGGAAATAGTACTGGTCTTTCACGCTGGCCACGTAGGCGGATTCAACGTCGCTGGGGTTCGACAGCTGCGGGCTCAGCGGCGAGAGGCCGTCATACTGATCGTGGAGATGGTTCACGAGGAAGCTGGTGGTGACGATGTTACGGCTGGTGACATTCGCCTGCAGTTTGGCTAGGTTGCCAATGCGTAAAAGGTGATCGTTGTCAGCGTTGGCGGGGAGTTCGGTATAGACAATGTTGTCGTATTCGCCCTCGACAGCATCGTAGAACCACACCTTTCCTTTCTGCAGCGGGCCGGAAAAAGTCAGGCGCGGCAGGAACTGATCGAACTTCCATCCTCCCTTGTCCTGCCAGGACGGCACGAAATCGGTGGCGTAGAAGTGGAAGTGATCGTCGCCAATTCCGGTATTCAGCAGGAGCAGCCCGCCCGAACCCTTGCCGAATTCGGCGGGCTCGCGTGCCGGTTCGACCTGGATGGAGCGAAAAGCATCGGTGCTGATACGGGCCAGCAACTGCCCGTTGGCGGGCTGCGTGATGTTGAAGCCATCGAGCATGGTCAGCGTCTGATACGTTTCCGCGCCAGCGACATGAGATTGTCCGGTCACGTCCCGCACGACGCCGGGGATGAAGTTGAGCACGTTGCGATAGTCATGGGTGGCGGGATAAGGGATGTTGAGGACATCGAGTCCGCTGAGGGTTTGTTGCGCGGCGATCTGTTCGGGATCGATGGCGAGCGGAGACTCGACTACGTCGACTACCTCGCGCACCTCTTGCTGGTGCGAGAGAGTGACATCGATGTTCGCTGCAACATTCGCCGCAGCGCCTGTCTGGACCGCAGGCAACGTCACGGAATAGAAACCTTCCTTCTCGACGCGGAGCTGGTAGCTAGCGGCGGTGAGGTTGGAGAACTCGCAGTGGCCGGCAAAATCGGTGACGCAGCGCAGCGCAACCGCCTGGGGAGATGCTTGTAAGAATACGAACGCGGACGGTACGGCTACATCGTTCTCATCGGTGACCGTGACCACGATGTTCTGTGACGGCTTTGACCCCGGTGGTCTTGTGGAAGTCTGGGCGAGAGAAAGATGGATAAGAAAAATACAGCCTGCCAAACAAATCGCCGATGTGCGCAACCGATGAGGCCTGAGCATAGCTGTTGTTTCTATTTTCGCTCAGGGACAGCCCATGAGCGCGTGGAATTATTTCCGCGAGGGCACGTTCGAACCGTCCCTCTTCCGGACTCGGAGTGATGCGAACTAGACGAGTGGCCTTGCTGCGACCGGATCAACGTTGCAGGCTAGCGACCCGAAGGGCGCGGCAGGTGTGCAGTGCGCCATTCGCCAATCTCATGTTCGGCCTGGGCGAGTTGCGGGGGTGTGAGCGATTTTCGAAGTTCTTGTGCGGTCGTGGAGCTCTCCTTCACCGCGTCCTGCGCTAGAACCAACCACTTGTAGGCGGATACGAGACTCGTTCCATTGCTGCGATCGGAGGCGAGCAAGCGTCCAAGGCGGTATTGCGCCTCGGCGATGCCATAATTCGCGGCGGGTTCATAGTATTTCGCGGCGGAAGCGGCATCGACCGGCCCGCCTTCTCCCGCCTCGAACATCTTGGCCAGAAGAAATTGGGCATACGGGTGACCCCGGTTTGCCGCCGGTGTCAGCCAACGCCGCGCTTCTCCGAAATCCCGCCGAACCCCCTGCCCGAGCAAATAGCGCGCTCCCAATCCAAATTGACCCTCGCGCTGCCCCTGGGCGGCCGCCTTTCTGTACCAGTCGACGGCTTGGGAATAGTTCAGTCGGCCGAGCTTTTTATCTACGAAAATGTCGCCTAATTCCACCTGCGCGGTCGCATCGCCTAGAGCGGCGGCTTTTTTCAACCAGACAATGGCATCATCGATATTGCTGCCATGCTCCGCGCGTAAGTCCCACCTTGCCAGTTCGAGCATCGCCGCAAGCGAGCCCTGGTCAGCGGACTTGGTGAGCCAGAGAGTGGCCTGGGTATCATCCTGTGGCAGGCCTTCACCGCGGCGGTACAAAGCGGCGAGATTCAACTGGGCGGTTGCGTCGCCCGCCTCTGCGGCGCTGCGGAACCAAGTCGCCGCCTTAGCGGCGTCCTTCGGGACTCCATCGCCCGTGGAGTACATCAGCGCGAGGTCGTTCGCCGCTTCCCTCGATCCGTGTTGCGCCGCCTTGGTGTACCAGGAGACGGCTTGTGCCTTGTCCGGCGACATCCCGAAGCCCCACTGACAGAAGATTCCCATGGCTTCCTCAGCCGCGACAAAACCACGGTTCGCGGCTCGCCGCAGCAGGCGCAGTGCTTCTGCATCGTCCATCTTGAGCAACTTGCCGGCATGGTAGGCGAGCCCCAGTGTGGTCTCAGACTCGGGGTCGCCAGCTTGGACCTTAGCTTCCAACGGCTCCAGATCGGAGACGGTCAAAGCTCGCGCTTTGTCGAGAAGCGCATAAGCGGTGGGCTGGACCGTTGCCGTGCTCGCAATTCGCGGAGGTGGCGGCACGCTCGGCATTGGAGGCGCGGCGGTCGCGGATTCGAGCGCCACTCGATCGGATTTGAGGACAAGCGGCGCAGTTGGCATCGGCGGCACCACCTCCGCAGACTTGGGCGCCGTCCGATCCGATCCGAGAACAACTGGCGGCGCGCTTGGCATGGGTGGCACGACCTCCGCGGATTTGGGGGCGAGTGGCTGGCTGTTCGCCGCAGGTTTGTTTCCAGCGCTTGACAGAGCCGAACGCTGGGTGCCTCCGTTTGCTCCGAGCTCGATGATGAGGTTGTTTCCGATTGAACTGAGGTTGACGCCGAGCTTGTTTGCGGCAATCGCGCGCCCGCCACTCTGCGCGGACCTGAGTTCGATGACCACACGTGCGATGGGGGACGCAACACCGAGAGCAGTAGTGCTCACAGCAAGGACTGGTCCGTGATTTACAACCAAGCGCTGCCCTGGGCTCGCCAGCTCACATCCGGGAAAATCGAATACCAGTCGGTCCGGATGCTCGAGCCTGCTCACCTCAGGTTGCACCAGCTCACTGAACGTGACTTCCACATCAACGCTGTCAGCGTGTTCAGCAACCGATATGGCACTCACTACGGAATGCGAATTGCCCGATCCGGGACCAGCGGTATCTTGGGAAATAGCGGGGGGCGCAGCCAACCCGACCAAAAGAAGCATAAGCGATACTGCTGAATCGATACGCATGGCTGCGGTGGACTCCGCCCCTTTCGCTGCGCTGTGTCGGGCACTCCGCGTTCGTGATCCTAGCGGCGTTACACTCTAGCGTTGCATGCCGTGCACAGCGTAATCAAGTTCTCCTCGGAGTCTTCCCCCGAATGGCTGCGGAATTCCCCCTGGTGCGCCTCAAGATTCTAGGGGTGAAATGCGAAGTGGCGGCCCCGATCCTGGCACGGGCGAGGCGGTCTCCGAGGGTGTCCTTCAGATCAGGGCACTCTCTTCGGAGCGTAGGTAAAGCGTCATCATAGTCTGTTGATGACGCCTTTCAGTCTCTCCGTCAAGGTCTCCGTGATCTCGTAGAGTTGAACAAGACTGCCTCTTTGAAACTTGATGTCGGTTTCTCTCAAATCATCGACGAGAGCTTGGCAAAGCTGGTGGGCGGCACGAACACGTTCGCCCGCTAACAACGAGAGCACACTGGTTGAATCCTGATCGGTCTCCTTGCGGACGACATACTGCTGGGCAGCCCATGCGGTATTCCTGACTCGATTCAAGGCGTCCCGGAAGTCCGCCAGAACATCAGGGTCTACATCGCTGGAGAGCAACAACTTGTGTAGCCCCTGAAGCTCCGATATGGCCTTTTCTAAGCGCGAGCGAACTTTGAGACCATCTGTTGATCCGGACATCACTCTGACCTCACAATTGAAACTGACCTGAGGAACCCCGGTAACTGAACTCGGGCTTGTATCCAAGAATCTCGGGTTTCCGAACAGAAATCATTCAAGCAGGCCCCTTTACACAAGTGACCCGGGTCAAATGGCTTCTCGTTCCATCCTACCGTCCGAGCCCGCCGCAGGAAAGAAGTTCAGTGGCGGCGCGCTGGCCGCTGGCGATGGCGCCGTGCAGCGTCCCGTTCTGTCCGCTGCAATCCGTCGCTTCTCCGGCAAAGAACAGGGTATTCCCAACCGGTGCACCTAGTGTGCGCGCAGCTTCCTTACCATCGGCAAGAGCGTAACTGTAGACACCTCGGCAGTAGGGATCGGACTGCCAGTCGTGTACAAAAGACTCCTGCAGCCACTGCCGCAAGGTTTCCAGGGGTACTCCGAAGACGTGGTGCAAGGCCTCCAACCCACGCTCCACGATGGCTGCCCTGCCGCGGCCGGAGAGCTGCTCAGCACGGACTCCGCCGGACCAGCCAGTCAGAATGGCGGTTCCCGCAGACACAGACGACCACCACGTCGGGAATAATTCTTCTGGAGATGACAAGAAACTCATGTCCGGCATGGGCGTCTGCACCAGCTTGGGGTCTGTCCAGAAGCAACCGCGGAAACACAGGACGAGCCGGATCGCGGTGCCCATCTCCAACTGCTTGAGTGCACCGGCCTTTTCGGTCAGCTCTGGCCGAAAGCCGACGGCGCCGTCAGTTCCAGGCGGTGCCTGCAGAACGCCGAGAGGCAGAGTAATAACGGCCGCTTGTGCACGAATACCGGCAGGCTGCCCGGGCGATTGGGCCGTCACCTCCACTGTGCCTGGATTCCAAGCTATCTCGGTAACCACGGTGTTCAGCCGCACACTGAGGAGGTCCGGCTTGCTGGCGGCCACAAGCGCTCGAACCAGACCCTCGCATCCGTTGGGAAAACGGAAGCCGCGGTGTCCCTGGATTTCCCGGTCGCTCCGATGCCATCGCGCGAGCGCATGAGCGCTGATGCGGCTTGCGTCACATGCGTGGAAGCTCTCGACATATGCGGCCGCTTCGATTCTCTGTTGCTGAGGGAGGTTGCCACAAGCGTGTTCAAGAAACTCCTGGAATGATTGATCCGGTGCGGACTTATCAATCCTTTGGAAGATTCTGTCGATCACATCCCAGGAGCCACTCATGGGTGCCAACCTGGCTTGCTCCAGACGCCAACGGTTTCCAGTCAGTTCGAGCGTCTGCAGGCCAGCACGCTCCACGATCTGCCACACCTCTCGCGGCAGACCATGGATAAATTCTGCCCCCAGTTCGACCGGCGCGTTTGTCAGGGAGGGATGCACGGTCCAGATGCGCCCACCGATACGGCTCCGCGCTTCGAGAATCGTTACCCGGAGACCTGCCTTGCAGAGCGCCTGCGCGCATGCGAGTCCAGCAACTCCAGCTCCAATCACCACAACCTCAGTAATCCGTTTGGCCATGCCTTCTCCGCAACCTAAGCAATGAGTTCCCGATAAAGTGTCTTGGCTAGGATAGCCAGAACGCGGAAGCTCAGTATATAGGACCGCATCGCAGGCAGTGTCCTTTCAGTCTTTGAGTTGCCCTTGAGCGAGGTTGCAGCTGTCGTGCCTGCCAAGCTGACGGTTCTGAAGGCTGGGAGTTTGATTACGGACGTCGCAATCATGACACCGTGGGATGATTGCCCACTCGAATTGAGTGATCTCAAGGAACGCCCATATTATCAGGATCTGATCGGTAGGTGTATCACTTCTCCCCCAGACCTCTCAACGATTGGCTGACACGCAAGGTCCCTCTACGTCCTCGCCAAACGGCGGTTGCTGAGCAGTCGGGCTTCGGGATGCCGCCGGATAAAGCACAAGCTGTTTCCTGGTAGACCAAGGCGGCGCAACACGGATCGAGGGACGCGGCGACTAACCTCGCGCTGATGTACTCCACCGGCGATGGAATCCAAAAGGACGCCGCTAAGGTGGCGACTTGGTTCCGCAGCGCCGCAGAGGCGGGCGACGCAACCGCCCAGTTGAATCTCGCATGTCGCCCAGTGACGAACGCTGGAAAAAGGTAAAGGCTGTGACATTGGTTATGCTCTAGCCGCCAGCTCCTGCGAGGGAGCCAAACAGCGTGGAGGCATGCACCGTCACAGCCCTTGATGCGATCACCGCTTTCGCGGTCCCAAACCCCAACTGCCCCTCGCAGAGCCGTCGGTTTTTTCAGGTCTGGCTGCTCTTCGGGTTGCCCCGCTGAGCTGATCACTCAGCCTACTTCGGACTGGCAAAAGTTTAATTAAGCCAACCCTTTCAGCCGTCGACGGGAGCCACCTTAGAGATTTGCCGGAAAATTGTCAATGCCCCTTTTTGGTGCAATTGACCGGCTGCGATGGATCAAGACGCAGAAACGCAACCCATTGAATCGTTGTTGTTTAATGAATGGGAGATTAAATTCTTCTCATTTTTCCACAGGAACATTCACAGGTCCCCAGACAAACTCCGGAGCTTTCGTTGAACGCTAAGCCAAACTTGGCTTGGGGCACGGTCGTAGCCACCGCCTCGTATAGGTCTTCCACTATCTTGATGAAATGCGATTGACCGACCGTTGTTAGAGGGGCGAGCCTGTTCAACTAAAGACTGCGACGCAACCCCGCTCTGATCCTTGTGGATGGTGTGCTCATGACTATAATCCTCGCGTCAGTTTTACTTCCCGCAAGAAATCATAGACCGCGGACGGCGGCAGAGTCTTGAGCGCGCTTCTATGTTGTTTCCGGAACGCGGTCACGAGACTGGGGGCATACTTCATTCTGACACGGTCGCAATTTGCCTTGAGCACCTTGCGCAAGGTCGCGTCATTTGCCAAATTCGGTCGCCCATACTTAATCCGGATCGGCCATCGTCGCAACACTTCTGGTGGAAGATGCGCCAATGACGATGGGTTGGCAGCCGCCATAACCGTGACATTGTCATAGAATCGTTTCATGCCTTGCGTCCCAATCTTGAAACTCTCAAAGTGACGCGGGTCAAAGGTCATATCGTCAATGTAGAGCACGGTCCTACATGGTTCCTCGGCCATGCGTTGTGCATATTCCCTGATCTGACCGAGATGTTCCGAAGAGATCAGCACGAGCTTCAAACCATCGATCTCACAAACAAGCGCCTGGAGCGAGAGTGTCTTGCCTACACCACCCTCACCTTCGAGGAGAGTGAAGGGCATATGACTCCCCTTAACGAACGCGGTGAGCAGTGTCCGAAGTCGAGCCACATTCTTCTCCTGATCGATGACTTGATCGCTCTTCGCTTCCTCAATCTCGACGGGCTCAAGCTCGCCGTGGAGTCCGGCTTCAAAAACCTTGTATTTGGCAATCGGGTCCTGGTTCCGCCGATGCATGAACGCCACCACATGACCGAGTTCAGCGGCCCAGTCCGGCGAGACAGCAAGTCGCCGGTACAGCTCAGTTTCGGCGCTTCCGTCAGCGTCGCGAAGGGTCAGGATCTGTTCTCGCTGTGCGTCTTCGAGATCGGCCATCTCTCGCATCTCGCCGATGAAATCCGACACCACGCCGGCATCGGTGCGGGCAATCCGCCGAGATGGAACCCCTCCATAAATAGGGACTCGGATAGGATGCTTGGAGAGGGCATCGTGCATATCGACAAGCAAGGCGTGATAATTCCTGAAGATCCCTTCGACATCAGTCTGGTATATCCGCTGGAGTGATCGCAAAAAGTCTTCCGCATACGCCTTTACCTCCACGCCTGCGCGATCCAGCGACTCTTTCGAGAGAAATGGATGCTTCACAAGCACATGGCTGGCCAGTTGACGGAGAAAAATATCTTGATAAGACGACCGCACGACCAGCGGCGTCTTCCCTGTGTAGGTGAAGATCAGGACCTGTTGCTGTTCGAGATAAAGGCTAATCGCATCCGCCGCCAGTTGGAATTCACGCTTCCCGTCACCCAACACGACTCTGAACGCGGGCGCAACCTTCTCGTACAACCGCTCCAGCGCGGGCACGCTCCGATTGTCCTGAGCGTCCATGATGCTTCTCGACAAAGACTTCAATTCCTCCTCGAGCCGCAACATCGCCCTCGAGAACGGAATCGCGTCAAGGCCTTTGTGGTTCCAGGCTACCGGGCTATACGTGATGATGTTATTAAGCGAAAGAGTGAACTTCCAGGTATCCCGCAAGAGATCGTTTGTGCGGGTGCCAAAGCCGCCAAGGACGTCTGCCAAATCCCTCATAGAGATCGCCCTCTATCCCCAATTGTACTCGCGGACAGTCCGCTAAGCGGCTTGGTTCACGTCCTCGCGGGTATTTTCTTTTTCTCAATCTCGTCTGGATGGCGTTCTGCCTTTTTTTCCAGTTGTTCAGTCTGCCGCTGTAATCTGTCGGCTTTGGTGCGTTTCTTTGCCATACCCACAGCTTGACACAAACCTGATGCCAAAGCGAGGCTCTGCACTCCACCGCTACCAGAGACAAGCTAAATTGAAATGAGCTGGTCCAGAACGGGAACCATGCAATTTTCAACCTCCCGTTATTCATGGATCGTTTCCGATTGTTACCACTGAGCCTAGTCCAGCCATTTCTTAGCTAAACATCCTTTAGTTGGTTCTCATCCATCCCGAAATAGTGGCCCAGTTCATTTTCTGGCGGTGCTCCGCGGCACCTATCTGAAAGGTGCGGGCATGGAGATTCTCTGGCCCCAGATGCTCGCGATGGCCGCCTCGGGAATCAGTCTGCTCACCATCGCTGTCCTGCGCTTCCACAAAGCGCTCGACTGAGCCTCCAGCGGGTTCGAAGTGACTGAGCGTGGGGATGGGCAACGAATCTTTTCCTCAGTCTTACCCCAGCTTTCGTCCTAGAGCACGCAATACGAAGCGTATACGATCAGGCCAAGGCAAACGGCCCAGATTTGTGCGCACCACGCCGCGTGTGAAATAGGTCTTCTGGGAGTAGTCGATTGCGACCTCGACGACGACAGGAAGACCGGACCCAGTTAGTGCGAGTGCCTGTTTGAGAACCGCCTCCGCATCAGCGTTACGACGCAATGCCAGGTACTCTACGCCAACACCCCGGCAAATAGCGGCCAAGTCATAGTCAGGAAGCTCACTGCAGGTCTTCCGTCCCAGCGCGATTTGCTGAAACTGCGCAATCTGTGCTAACTCGCGGTCGCGCAAGACCAACACCATCACGGGCAGATTTAGCTGGCGCGCGGTGAGCAATTCCAAGCCTGTCATCAAGAATGCACCATCGCCCGCCAGGGAAATCACTTGGCGATCGGGACAGGCGAGTGCAGCTCCGAGTGCGGCAGGCACTGCGTAACCCATGCACGAATAGTCAACCGGAGCCAGGAAGGAACGCGGATGTGGCAGCCGTAAGCACTCCATGGCCAGGAAGGTCCCGTTACCGCTGTCGGTGGTATAGATCGCGTCGTTCCCAACCAGTTGTTGAACTGTTTTCAAAAGGTGAGGCGGGTACACTCCTTCGGAATTATCAGGCGTTTCCCATCCTTGCCTGACCTCTTCGTGGCCGGAACGTATCTCGCGTCGCAATGATTCATCAACGGAGCGTGCCTTCAGATGAGGGAGTAGGGAGGCGACAAAACTTGCGGCATCCGAAACTATGGGCAGATCCGCGGGGTGGTTCTTTCCCAGTACTGAAGGATCTATATCTACGTGAATCAGTCTGCCGGGTGGCTGCATGCCATAGCTTCCCGTGCCCACCTCCGAGAAGCGGCAACCGATCGCCAAAGTAAGATCGCAAGAGGTTGCGACCTTGCGCACGAACGAAGGCGCGGCCGCACCAAAGCCACACCACAACCAGAGGGGATGCTCTTCGTTGAAAACGCCTTTGCCTGAGATGGTGGTGGCAACCGGAGCATTCAATCGCTCGGCCAAAACCACGAGGTCGGCACTGGCCTGGATGGCCCCGAGCCCGAGGTAAAGCAGAGGGCGGCGGCTGGCTTCGATCCATTGGCGAGCCTGCTCGACCTGTTCCCCTTGGATCGTTAGCGTTGGCGGCGCCGGCTGTGATTCGGGCGCCTGCAGATCGGTATCATGACGGAATAAGTAGTGCTCTGCGGGAATCTCGACCAGCGCCGGCCCGGCCGGGGCACGGCGCGCGATTTGGCAAGCGCGGCGGATGGTCGCGTAGATTTCCGATCCATGCTCCGCGCGTAACTGGGCCTTGGTCACGGGTCGCGCGATGGCGAGTTGGTCAACGTCGTGGAGTTGGAACGCCCTTCCCGTGTCGCGCCGGATCCCACAAGCGAGCACGAGCATGGGGATTCCGTCGAGATAAGCTTCGGCAATCCCCGAGAGCGCGTGCGTCAGTCCTGCTCCGGGAACCAGGTTCACCGCCGCAAGCCGCCCGGAAGCACGCGCTACTCCATCGGCCATGAAAGAAGCGCTCTGTTCATCGGTAACGAGGACGGGGCGCACGCTGCTGGAACGGGCGAGTGAATCGTAGAGCTCGATGTTGTGTGTGCCCGGAATGCCGAAGGTGAAACGTATGCCTTCATCCTCCAGCGCGCGCACGACGATGTCACCGCCCGTCATCTTATTCATAACATCAGCTCATAACGTCTGCTCATAACGTCTGCTCACTAGTACCGTGACCCTGTGATCTCTACTACTGAGTCGGCCGATGCGTTATGACTGTAGCGCCGCCGTCCCGGCGGCTGTCCGGCGGGCATCCCCGCCCGCCGCGCCGAGGGCGCGACGCCCTCGGGACAGCCGGCAAGATGCCGGCGCTACAATTCACCAGCCTGCGGTAAATATCTCGCGGTCACGGTACTAGCATCTGCTCATAGCATCTTGCTCATAGAAGTGCACTCATATTCTTGCGGATGGTCTCCGCCACACGGTCAGCCAGGGCCATGATGGTCAAGTAAGGATTGATTTCCAGCGAATTCGGAAACAGGCTCGAATCGGCCACATACAGCCATGGAACTCCATGCACCCGGCCATAAGAATCGGTCACCGAATCCTCGGGACCGCTTCCCATCGCGCAACCTCCCTGCAAGTGCGCGGCAGAGATTGAAAGCTTCCCGGGTTTGAAGTTCGGATTTTCCGCAATCTGGTCAAGATGTTCCGCGTCCGCTCGTTCGATTGTCGGAGAGTGTGAAACCGGCACATGCGCCCGAACCGCCCCGGCTGCGAAAGAGATCTTCGCCGACGTGATCGCGCCCTGCACCAGGCCGCGAATCACCTCCGGTGTGAAGCGGTAGTGAACCACGGGGCGCCCATCGCCATCTACCGTCACGCGATTGTGGTCATCCACCTCGTCACACGCCAGCACCAGGATCATCTGCAGTCGCGGAAAGGCACGCATAAAGCGACTGTGTTCCTCACCGAAACCAACCATCGCCTTGGCGGTGGTAAAGGGGAAGTACATGCAGGTCTCGAGCAGGAAATGATCGCTCTCGGCGAACTGGTCGAGGTAGAAACTCTTGGGGTGACCGACAGAGTTGGTGATCGGCCGGTCATGTTCGGCGACCATGATAAACGCAGGGTGACAGGTGAACCCGCGTCCCAATCGCGGCAGCCTGCGGCCAAATCCAGACCGCAGCAGCAGCGCCGGAGAATTCACCGCACCGGCGCAAACCACCACGACCTTGGCGTCGATCTGGTAGTCGCCCGGTTCCCACGTCGAGGGCTCGCCTTTATTGCCTTCCGCTTTCTCGCTGACCCTTGCAAATATCTTCTTGTCTTCGATCCGCTGCGCTTCGATTCGCTGAACCTCGCAGCGCGTCACAACCTCCACTCCATTTTGCTCCGCGCGCGGCAACTGCACTCGATGAGTGCCTTGTTTCGCCTGGTTCGGACAGCCCAGATTACACAAGCTCGATCCCCTGCAGCCTTTCAGGTTTACCGGAAACTGCTGCACGCGATAGCTAAGCCGCCGGCATCCCTCGACGAACAGCCGGTTGTTCTCGTTGAGCAGCGACTCCTCCAGTAAGTGGACATTGTTTTCCGCCACATACTTTCGCGCGCGTTGTTCCACGTCCGCAAAGGTCAGGCCCGGCACGTTCCAGCGCCGGAGGACTCGTTCAGGGGGAAGCAGCGATGTGCCCGTATACACGACCGTTGATCCGCCATACGCGCTTCCGAAGGCCAGTGTCATCGTCTGCTCGGCGGTCAGGAACCCTCCACCGTCCTCGTAGAGCGCTGTCGCCATCTCCACTTCGCGGCCGGTAAATTCCTCATCGCGAAGTTTCGGACCCTTCTCGAGGACGGCGATGCGCACGCCGTCGCGGCAAAGCGGCGACAGTTCCTGGGCGACCGTCCCTGCGCCTGCGCCGGAGCCGATGATAACGATGTCATAGTTGTGGCGAGCATGGCTGCGACCCTTCATCTTCATTGCACCGCCTCCCAGCCACGTGGATCGGGACGATAGCCGATGGCGTGTGCGCCTTCGGGCCGTCCGTAATAACCCAGAAATGCGAGGGTACGCAGCCCCCAGAATCCGCAGCGGATACGTTCCACCGGGTGATTCTGCAAGTGACGGAGGACGCGGCTGCGTTGCTCATCACCCAACGCGGTAAACGTGCGGCCATAGCGCACGACCGGCAGCCACTGGATCGCACGCAGGAAGAGTTGAAGCTGCCGCCGCAGAGCTGGCGATCGAATCTCGATTGCATCTTCCAGCAGTTCTTCCAACGCCAGCCAGCCGGGCTCGTCCAGTTGTTTCGCCTCGGGCACAACCGTCACGACCACTGCCCGAAATACCGCGCGCACCGGGGCCAGCACCGATCGTGACGGTTCCTTCGCAGTTGCACCTCGCATGGTTACACCTGGCATGGTTGCACCTGGCATGCTCTCCTCGCCATGCTGAGTGTAATTGACGGCACAGGCCGACAGAAGACCATCCAAGGAAGTTTCTTAGGCCTTGTTTCGTGGACCCAATCCCGAGGCCAGGGCATGTTCCTCGAGCTATCGCACGAAGCTAAACCCGGCGGTGAGGAGTACGCCGAAGCCCAGCGCCTAGACCAGCTCCGTCCAGCCTAGTCGGCGGACCACGATTGACTGAGGCCTTTGCGCGAACCAAACGAAGCCACGAAACAAGACTGGGGCGAATACTATCAACTTCAGTTCCGGCAACCAGTGCTCACGGGGCACGACAAGTGCGCGCCGATGCTCGTTTTGCGGAATAGTCTGCGGGATGGTGAGCTTGGTGGTCCTTATCCGCCCGTCACGACCGGCTCCGGAGCGGAGGGTATTTCTAGCTGCTGTGAACCCATCTGCATGGCTCAGGCAACTCCCCAACCAGGCTTGCAAAGACACTTTGGAGTTACCCTTACCAATGTCACCGCTTCTTGTGATGGCGATCACGCACCGCTGGAAGCAGATGAATATTTCATTTGAATTCAATGGCTTGCAAAGCACGACTTTACAGGCAAGCGGGTTCCGGCATAGATTTGAGACCGATAGGTTGAACGGCGGAGTTGTCATGTCGCGACCTCCCTCTGATTACGAACAACCCGCGCCCCCACTCTCAGCCAATACCATGGCTGAAGTTCTCCTTTCCAGCGATCTCCTGGAGACCCTTCCGGATGCCATCGTCGCCGTCGATCGCGGTGGAACCATTGTTCAAGTCAATTCACAAATGCAAGAGCTATTTGGCTATACCCGCGACGAATTGATTGGCCAGAAAGTCGAACTGCTCGTCCCCAGTCGCTATCGCCGCCAGCACCACCATCATCGCCAGAATTTCGCGGAAACCCCGAAGACGCGACCAATGGGAGCGGATTTGGATCTCTACGGAAGACGGCGCAATGGCTCGGAATTTCCGGTAGAGATTAGTCTCAGCCCGGTCTCCACCGAGGATGGAATGTTCGTCCTGAGTGCGATCCGCGATATCAGCGATCGCAAGCGAATCGCCGAAGAACTGCGCCGGGCGAATGAAGAACTGCATCGCAGAACGGCCGAGCAACTTGGGGAATACCGGTCGAGGCTGGCCTTGATTATCGATTCTTCCGAGGATGCGATCATCAGCAAAGACTTGGACGGCACCATTACCAGTTGGAACAAGGGAGCCGAGCGCATATATGGTTACACGCCAGAAGAGGTCGTCGGAAAACACATATCCCTTCTAGCTCCCAAAGATCGTCCCGACGAAATCCCTGAGATTCTACAGAAAATTGCGCGCGGGGAAAGAATCGAGCATTATGAATCGGTGCGGGTAACCAAGGACGATCGCCACCTGAATGTCTCCATTTCCGTCTCTCCCCTGCGCGATGCGAAAGGCGACATCGTGGGAGCGTCGGCAATTACGCGCGACATCACGACCCAGAAACGGGCTGAGGGCGCGGTTCATCAATCCCAGAAGATGGAAGCGATCGGCCGGCTCGCGGGAGGGGTCGCGCACGACTTTAACAATATCCTGGGAATCATCAGCGCCTGTGCCGAATTTCTCCGCGACCGCATTGATCCCGCCGCCGAACCTTCGCAGTACATTGAGAACATCAAGAAGGCGACAGAACGCGGCTCATCTTTGACTCGCCAACTCCTGACCTTCAGCCGGTCTTCCGCAATCCACCCCTGTGTCCTCGATCTGAACGAGCGACTGAAGGACATCAGCAAGCTCCTGCGTCCGCTGATGGGAGACGATGTAGAGGTTCTCATTGTGTCCACATCACCCGCGGCAGTGATCGAGGCGGACCCTGGCCAGCTCGACCAGATCGTGGTAAACCTCGCGGTGAACGCGCGCGATGCTATGCCTCATGGCGGCAAGTTTATTCTGGAAACTCGCGCCGCCAGATTCGATGAGGCCTTTGCCGAGCAGCATCAAGCCATGGCCGCAGGAAGATACGTCGTGCTCGCGGTCAGCGATACCGGTAGCGGCATGGACGAAGCTACCGCGTCGCGCGTCTTCGAGCCCTTCTTTACCACCAAAGAAGTGGGCAAGGGAACGGGTTTGGGCTTGGCCACTGTCTATGGCATTGTCAAGCAGAGCGCAGGACACATCTTGGTCTACAGTGAGCTGGGACACGGAACGACGTTTAAGATCTATCTCCCCTGCGCGGATCACAAAATCGGGATCGAATCCCAGCCTGACGTGGAAACCGTCGCTCCGAAACGGCAAGGGACTACGATCCTGCTCGTGGAAGACGATGAAACCATGCGCAGCTTGACGCGACAGCTCCTCCAGGAACACGGCTATACCGTGGTCGACGCGGATGACGGGAAGTCGGCGCTCGAATGGGTGGAGTCTAATCCGGGTCCAATTGATTTGTTGTTGACCGACGTGGTGATGCGGCGCATGAGCGGTCCAGAATTGGCTGAGCGCCTGAGCGCCTCTCACCCCAATCTGCAAGTCGTATACATGTCAGGTTACACAGGTGAACTGATCGCGGAACGCGAAGTGTTGAAGCGCGGCATAACGCTCCTCGAAAAACCTTTTACCAGAAGCGCTCTGCTGAATACCATCCATACGACATTGGGGTGAAAACTGGTGACCCGAAGCTACAATCAGGCGAACCCAGATCGTCCTTCTCCCGGTCGCGTAACCAACCGGTTGGTGATGGAGATCACACATCGGTGTGTGAAACCACCCACTTCGAACAATCAGCTCCGCCGGGAAGCGGACATGGCCGCATCTCACAATATCAAGTTAACCAATTTATTTTGTTTAACTTATACGACTTTAACCGAAGTCTGACGCCGCCTGAGAAGAAGTGGCGACGGACTTGCCACAGTAACCTGTCAGCGGAGGCAACAAATGGCCACACATGTCGTAAACGACGCCCAGAAACTGGCGACGGCGGACAAGACCTTTTGCGATCTTCCTCCAGCCATAGCCGATACCTTGGAGCAAGAAGCCCTCACCACCACCTACCCCACGGGAGCGGTATTGTTCGCGGAAGGGCAGGCTCCGCGCGGAGTGTTTATCGTGCGTCGAGGCCGGGTAAAGCTCTCCATCTGCGGCAGCGACGGCAGGACACTGATTCTGCGTATTGTCGACCCCGGTTGCCCATTGGGAGTAGCCGCGGTTGTTTCCGGACGCCCCTATGAAGCGACGGCCGAGACCCAGGAGCCATCCGAGATCAGCTTCCTGCGACACAACGATTTGCTGCACCTCATGCGCCAGCACGGCGAGTTTGCCCTGTGGGTAACGCAGCACATCAGCCAGGATTACGCCTCCACTTGCCGCGAAATCCGTGACCTCATCCTTTCTGATTCGGCCAGCGAAAAACTGGCTCGGCTGCTAGTCGGATGGCTCGACCAGAACACCACATCCAAGAACCCCAGCCAAATGAAGTTGGCCTTGACTCACGAAGAGATCGGGCAGATGATCGGCTCTTCGCGCGAGACGGTCAGCCGGCTTTTCGCGGGCTTCAAGAAGCAGCGTCTCATCCAGCAAAGCGGCTCTACGCTTGTGATTCCCGATCGCGTTGCGTTAGAATCGCTGATCACAGCGTAAAGGTATTGCGAAGTAAGATAAGCCGCTCGTCGGGGCCGGTCATCCTCCTACCGGCCCCGTTCCTTTTGAGAGCATGTTTCAGCCCCCACAAAAAAATGTCATCCTGAGCGGAGCAGCCGCTTCGCGAAGCGAAGCAGCTGCGTAGTCGAAGGACCCCTACATGTCCGACACTCCGTGTCCCTTCGGGCAAGCCTCCGTAACTCAGACCATGTCTAGGTCAGGTTACGCAGGCTTGCCGTCAAGGCTCGAAATCGCCGCATCAGTCGAAGTGGGGGCCGCTGGTGCAGCCGCCGATCCATTGACCGGAAGCCAAATGGTGAAGGTGGTGCCGTTGCCCACCCTACTCTCGAACGTCAGAGAACCGCCGTGCTTGTCCACGACGATGGAGCGCGCGATGGCCAGACCCTGACCGCTGCCGCGACCCACCTCCTTCGTGGTGAAGAACGGTTCAAACACCCGCTCCCGGATCGCTTCCGCGATCCCACATCCCGTATCGGCAATGTCGATGCGCACCTTGTCGCCCTCTTTCGTTGTCCGCACCCGAATGCGCCCCTTGTTGCCGCTCTGGGCGACAACTTCAGAGATGGCATGCGCCGCATTGACGAACAGGTTTAGGAAGACTTGGTTCATGTCGCCGAGGTGGCATGTCACTGGTGGGAGCTCTCCGAGCTCTTCCTCGACGTCTGCGACGTACTTGTACTCGTTCCTAGCGATGGTCAATGCGACCTGCAACGCTCGATTCAGATCTGCCGGGCTCTTCTCCTGTTGATCCGGATGGGCAAACTCCTTCATTGCGCTCACAATGGTGGTGATCCGTGAGATTCCGTCGAGGGCGTCTCTGAACGCTGCGGGAGTCGCCTCTTCCAGGTAGGCGAGGTCGGCGGCCTCCTCGGCCTCCCTTACGTTTTGGGTGACCGCTTCGCACCCGGGTGCGGCGATCAGTGCTTTGATCGCTTGCCGGTACTTGGTCATCAGCTGCTGCGCGGCGTCGAAGCTGTCTGCGAGGAAGCGAATGTTGTCGCCCACGAACTGGGCCGGCGTGTTAATTTCATGAGCAATCCCCGCAGCCAGTTGGCCAACGGCTTGGAGCTTCTGGGCTTGCCTGAGCTCGATCTCCGCCCGCTCACGTTGTTCGACCTCTTTTTCCAACTGCCGGAACATTGTGCTCAACTCCGCACTCCGGTTTTGCAGTTGTTTGTTGAGCTGACCCAGCTCGATATTCCTCTGCTTGACCTCGTCCTCCAGACTTACACGGTCCGTGATGTTTCGACACACTTCTGCGGCGGCGACAATGTTTCCGGTTTCATCGCGAATCGGAAAACAAGCATTCTCCCAATACGAGGTCCCGCCTTGTGCGTCGAAGGCAGTTCGAAGCACCAAGGTTGGCTGTCCGGTCTGAAACGCCCTGGCAACACCGCAGCCCTCGCATTTCGCATCTCGCCTTTCGTAGGCGGCATAGCACTTCATTCCGACTTGATTGCCGAACGCAGCGAGCATGGCGTGGTTCTGGTAAATAACCGTAAACTCTCTGTCTTGGATGGTAATCCCGTCCGGCAGACTTTCCAGAACCTGTGTCGATTCAATCCCGACTCCACGCATCGTGGAGATGCCAACTTTGTCATGCGGCTCCGGCATGGGCGCTCCTAGTCCATTGAATTTGGGAGTGTTGTCTTACCATTCGAGAGGCATTAGCTACATGCCTTTGTACAGCCTATCGGCACCAGCAACACGGAGGATTAGGCAATGGTGCTGAACTGGAGTCTTCTTGGTAACCTGCTCAACTGGCGAAAGTTAGAGGCTCGTACCGCGTCGCCTTACGGAAGAACTTCGTGGCGGGTGGGGCGGGTGGCCGAGGCTTTTGACCTCGCTTGCACAACTAGCGCTGGGGGTGCCCCATCCTTGCGCGTCCTTTGCGCAAGGGTGGGCGTGTGCGCCGCCCCACTCCTCAGCGTGGCGGGTGGGCCACTTTAACGGGGAAGTATATCGGGTTTGTCTTTTAACATTGACCGAAATAACTGGGGGTGCGCCATTTCTCGCGCTTTTCGAGAAGTGGCCTGCCGAGCAGCCGACACCATTTGGATTTCGCCTTACGCGGCCGGAGGTCGGACCTTCATCCTAAGCACATCCCACTCGTACACTCGCACTGGCCCGGTCTCGCCTAGGAAGTAGTCTGTCATTATGCCGGCGGCGAAGCGGGCCAAGTAGAAATCGAGTCGCAGTGGACCGCGCGAAAGCGAGAGCAGTCAGGTATTTTTCTAACAGTAAAGAAGCATCCAGCCTCGTAGGCCCGCCCAAGCAAAGCTTGGCCGGGGCACCCTCGAGAGCTCAAATGATTGCGCTGGGCCGGGCCACCCGCCTCGTCGGGGCCGGTCATCCTCCTACCGGCCCCGTTCCTTTTGAGAGCGTGTCCTCGTCGTCTACAACTTCCGCTGACCGGGTTTCCCATCATTGTACGTACAATGTTCCACGTGAAACACTTGTGCAGGTGTAATTGTACGTATAGTTATGTATGTACTTGCAAAAACGCGGCGGATTTTTGGGCGAGGGGTGGGGTTGTAAGTTGTTGATAACACTCGGTGTCGGTTGTGGTTAATGAGACACAAGCGGGTACTTATTACACTGTAATTATTACAAAACTCATTTTCTTGGTGGGCGGGCACCCGGTCGGGTGTCGTCCCCCGGGTTTGCGATTTGGGTTGCTGTAGGTGCCGGCAGGAGTGGGGCTGGGCAGGTTCGAGGGCCGTCTTGGTGACGGGCACACCTCTGCCCTGCCACAGGTCGATCTCCATTGTCGCCGACGGGCGGTTGGAGGTCTGTGATGGTGCGCACCGGGCGTTTTGTGATGAAAAAAAGTCAAAGGCCGCGGCCACGTGAAGCTTGGACGGGCCACCCGCGAGCTTCGCAAGCGGTCAATCAAATGTGCTGATCCAAGAGAGCGATAAGGGTAAGCTCAAAAGCCGGCCCAGCGACTCTATCGGTCTCTACTTCCAGCGCCGCTCCATTGCCGGGGTACGATGTCTAGAATATCCTCAAGCGGTATATAGCGTTCCGTGTCTCCTGTTTTTTTGAAACCGATTTTTTTACCTACTAAAGAACTGGTATACCCATTAACCAATTTACCGCCCTCCAAGAATGTGACGCGGATCTCCTCACCTGGCTTTTCAGAATAGTGAGGAACAATCTTGTACAGGTTTTTTCTCAGCTCAACGGGAATAGAGTATTCGCCGTATTTGACATCCGGAATCCTGAACGGCAGTAGCACACCTGACTCGACATGTAGATCCTTAAACTGAACGAGGTCGACTTTGAACTGCAAAGCTTTGCTCACATTCAGCACACCTTCACTGACTACCTTATCCTTCAGATCGGGTTTGAAATCGGTTGAAGCCAAAATTCTGTGTTTGATGTGATCGGGTCTCACGATCCCTTGCGAATATAGAATGCCAGCAGTCAAACTGACCAAGGCCGTAGCCTGGGACGTCCCATTGAACGACTTTGGTTCTGCCTTTGCGTCTACCAAAGATGGAATGCCCTCTCCTGGGGCAGCCAGATCGATCGTATCCTTTCCATAATTTGAGAATTCGCTAAGTTGCCCCCCCGGATTGTGTGAGGCAACGCCGATTACATTTTCGTAACTTTTCGAGAGGAGTGCAGGAAATCCGGTAGGTGACGTGTCATTCGGATCGCTAAGGTCAGCCCCTTTTCCACTCGATGGGTTGCCTGCTGCGGCGACAAATAAGACATGTTTCTTCTCCGCACTTATCGTCGCATCTACAGCTGGAGAGTCGGCACCCGTCAGACTAAGATTAACTATGCGAGCTTCGTTCGTAACAGCATAGTCAAGAGCCTTGTCGACATTGCCCGGTTTCAGCTCTGCATTCTCATCAGCCGCTTTCAGAATCATCAGTCGGATCAGGCTATTCAGTTCGTCTTTCCCGGCATAAAGCCGTCCTGATACCAAACCGGCAATATGGGTTCCATGATGGTATTCCGCAGGAATTTCGCAATCGTCTAAGGGAGCCCTGGTTGGTTGAAGAAAATTACAGCCGTAAACGTCGTTTTGGCAACGATCCGAGAGGCTTCCTTCGTTTGTTAGATCGTTGTGCCAGAGAGGAAACATCTTCTCCGCGCCGCGCGCAATTCCAGTATCAACAACAGCGATCAGCGCCAGACTCGGCAATCTAGATTGCTCCAGGTCTTTCAATTTGTCCGGGAGATCCTGGAATGGCCACTTTGGCGGTGGCGTGACCAAGTTCGGGATAACAGCTGATGGCGAGATAGCAGGAGATGGCACACTCGCTAGTGTCCAATAGGGAACCGACTCAAACCCGTAGCTCGCTTCCACTGAAAGCACTGCTGGATCGCGTTTCCTCGGATCGCGGACCGAGTTCAATTCATCCACCACGGCCCGCGCTTCACTGAGAGACCTCGTCCGCATCACATAGCTTAAGTAGGTCGTAGTGTACGGAAGGGTCACAGTACCGCTCACCTGTAAATCCCACTGGCCTTTCAGTTCTGGATTCGCATCCACGACTGCCGTCTTAGTAGTGTCCCCGTTGTTGCCCATCGTGAGCTGAGCAAGTTCACGTAGCGTCCCGGAGAACCGTGGGATCACAGTTGTTTGCCCAGTCACTTTCGGACCAGCCGGGAACTTCACTGAATCGGTCGCCAGCCGTGGTGTTTTATCCCGAGTGAATGCTCCAGGATTTGCGTCAACGAGAAGCTTACGGAGAAGCTTACGAAGGTCGGGTTTAGCTGGCCCGTAGTATTCTGTAAGAAGCGAATCCAAATCACTTCCGGACTTAGCTGTCACAATATCTGGCTCAGTGACCCGGCTCAGATAGAGTAATGTTGTCGGTCGTACGTCGCCCCGAAGTCTCACAGTTAAGTAGATAGGCCGGTTTCCTCGCTTAGTTTGCTCCGGTGTTAGCGGTTTAGATTCTACATGTCTCGACGGACCATGGAATATCGCTTTGTGGAGATCCTCGCGCCACACATATACTGAGACGAGAGCGAGAATCCCCACTATTAGAAAACCGATGGTTAAGACGTTCTTGTTCATTGCGCTCTATTGCTAAAGACAAGCTTTATGGTATTGCCACTCTTCTGCGAGTATTTACCGTTAATCGTTATGCCGACAGGCAGAATTGTGCCAGTATCTACTCCTCCAGATCCCTGCGTTTTCACCGTAAACTCAATCTCGATCTCTACCTTGTCGGCTTGAAGGGCTTTGGTCTGAGCATTTGCCGCTACGAAACCAAGCTTGGCCGCAGTTATCTCTTTGGCCAACATGTTCTTTATATCCACCGGGTTGAATGCTTGAACGTGAGCAACGGTCGGGGGTTTTGGCGGTAATAGCTCGAATGTTAAGGTCGATGCATTGTCGACGGTTTGCACAGCGCCCACGTTAAAGACAAAGAGTTTTAGCTGCCCGCCCAATTCCTTTTCTACTGTTGTCGCGACAGACACAGTTGCGCTCTGAAATGGCGGGAAAGCCGGCACCTCATATTTGTCGGATTCGTCTAGCGCGTCCTTGATCGCTTGCACTACGGTGTTAAGCTCGACCTTGTCGGCAGAAACTGGTTTTGGTTTTGGTTTTGCTTGTGCGTTCGAGACGGCGATTGGTAGCAAGAGGCTTAATACGACGATTGGTGTGATAACCAAGAATGGCGACCAACGCTTTGACATGGGGTATCTCCTTTTCGGGGCTGCCCAAGCACTGGCTTTTAGCGTTCCAATTGGGTCTGAATTGCGCTCGAGCAAACCAAACGTTCGTGAGCCCGACTTTTCGCCTCAGGGGGTGCTGCGTCCCGCGGTGGGAAGTGCTCTTCGGGGAGGCGAGAAGTGTACCGCTCGTATATAGCATCGTGTGGGACATTGTGTAAAGGAAAAAGAGAAGCGTTGATGGGCGGGTGGCCCGTCCAAGCTTCGCGCGGGCGGGACCTTTGACTTTTTTTCATCGCAAACGCCCAGTGAGCACCATCACAGACTCCCAACCATCCGTCGTCGACAATGGAGATCGACCTGTGTGGCAGGCCCGAGGTGTGCCCGTCACCAAGACGCTCCTCGAAGCTGCCCCAGCCCCACTAGTCGGCGCTCTTTGAAAACACGAACAGGAACGGGATTTCTCCTAAGTCCTTATTCCGGAATACTTTGATATAAGTCCTTATGATTCAAAGACCAAGTCCCGGAAATTGACGCTAACTCGATGATTCTAGGAGGCCGGGGGGGAGGGGGGTACGGGTACTATCTGGTAACTATCAGGCAATAATTAAGAATTAGAGTCAGAGGCAGCGGACAGGAGTGTCCGCTCTACACGGGTCTCGGGGAGGACGTCTTGACACTTCGCGGAGGGCGTTGGACATGTAGGGGGTCCTTCGACTACGTAGCTGCTTCGCTTCGCGACGCGGCTACTCCGCTCAGGATGACAACTCATTTGGGCCACAGTTCACTCTTTGTCGCCTGAACTGTCGGCAGTTCCCTGCTCGTCTCTGTAACCGGAAGGCTCGGTGGGTAGCTCGACCAGGTGGGCCCGTTCCAGGGCGCGGAAATACTCCGGGCGGGAATGGCGGTAATGGTCGGCTGGGATTTTGCCGTTGAGCCAGGCGGTATCCATGGGATAGACCATGGGATCGAAGATCACCATGTAGAGGTGCCAGATGATGATGGCGAAGGTGGCCAGGATCGCCTCATACCAATGCACTGCCGTGGCCGCGTCCGTCACCCATTTCGGATAATGGCGCAGGGCATAATTGTTGAACCACAGCAGGAAACCGGAGACGGCCATGACGACGGACCCCCACATGAAGGCCAAGTATTCCACCTTCTCCGCATAGTTGAATTTCGCGAACTTCGGCTCCTGTTTTGTGAGGCCAAGGTTGTAGCGGAAGACTTGCAGCATGTCGGTGGCGTCCTTGATCGTCGGGATCATGGCCCACAGGAAAGAGCGATCGCGCTTGTTCCGCGCCAGATGCACGAAGTGGTAAAAGATGGCCAGGAGCATGACGACGGCCGCGGTGCGGTGCAGCCCGCCGCGCCAACCGGCAGCGGACTCCCAGAGCAGCAGCGGCTTGGACCACCAAAACTCCGGATACTTCAAGGCAAATCCCGTGAACGCCAGCGTCGGGAAACTCACCATGATGCCCCAGTGCGCGATGCGGAACCCCAAGTTCATGCGCAGCACCGTCTCACCGGATTCGCGGCGCGGGCGGCGCCGAATGAGCTTCGACAGAAAGTCCAGCAGGTTGTGCAGCAGCATGAAGCCGAGCGTCACCGGGATCAGCACCCAGTACGTCCAGCGAATATACTCCACCACCGGGTTATTCGGGCCCGCACCGGTCTGCACATGGATGGGACCGACGGTGAATTTGGCTTCGGCCACGCCTTTGTGACATTCCCCGCATGTTTTCCGGAGGTTTGCGGGATTCACGGTCGAGCGCGGGTCGCTCGAACGGAGAATGGCGTGCACGCCATGGCATGAAGCGCAATTCGCCGCAGTCACTTTCCCTTCCTGGAGGGCCAGTCCGTGATAGCTGGCGGCGTAGGAGGTCAGGCGATCCACTGGCAATTCATAGCGCAGTGCCAGACGGGGATCGCCATGGCAACGCCCGCAGGTCTGCGCGGAAACATTCTCGGCATTTAAGGGTGAGCCCGGGTTTTTCGGGTCCATGATCAAGTGCTCGCCGTGGCAGTCGATGCAAACCGGCGCATCCCGCACGCCGTTCTTGACCGCTTCCCCGTGGACACTCTCGTTGAACTCCCGGGCGATTTCCTTGTGGCATTGCGCGCAGGTCCCTGGCACTTTCCAGTGATTGACCTTGGATCGCTGATCGGTGGCGGGATAGATGTCATGACTGCCATGGCAACTGGAACACGTTGCCGCTTCCTTGCCGAGCGCGACTGCACGCGCGTGAACGCTCTGCTTGTAGGAAGCCACCGGATGCGCCACCGGAATTTTGTGCCGCGACAAGAACCCCGCATCGCTGTGGCACTTTGCGCAAGTATCCGCCATGTTCTTGCGGGCATTGGTCGCGTCCGCTTCGCTGGACTCTTTCACGGCGTGGATGGCACCGTGGCAGGACACGCATTTGGGCGCGTCCGGGTCGCCGTTTTTCGCGGCCTGCCCGTGGATGCTGGATGCGAGATCCTTCGCTTCCTCGGCATGGCACTCCGCGCATTTTCCGGGAATCAGTTTTTCCGCCGTGGTGAGCTCGTGCACACTGCCGTGACACGTAGCGCACGCAGATTCGCCGAGGACGGAGTGGACGCTGGCAGGGAAGGACTTGGCCTCGTCCGCATGGCAGGTGGCGCATTGCACTTTGGCGATTTTGGCGGGATGCGGGAACTCTTTGATGGCGGTGTGGCAGTCCTTGCAGCCGAGAACCCCGTGGGCGCTGGCTGCATGCTTGGCCGGGTCGATCGAAATGCTCTTCCCGGCGTCGGACTTCATTCCCGCCTCGCCATGGCACGCCAGACATTCCTGGTCTCCGGCGGGCGCAGCCGCAGCCAAGGCCGAAGTCAAAATCAAAGCCAGGTAAATCAAAGCAACCCGAGTCGCGCGCATTTCCAGACCCTTCTCGTTAATTCAAGTGCAAAAATTCAAGTGCAAAGCAGTCAACCGCAAATCGGCTCTAGCGGTCGGCGGTGAAACTTGAATCTCCGGCCGCAGCGCCTGAAGGCGCGTTCATAACGCGGCATTCACGGCATCGCTAAAGCGATGCCCTGATACGAACCTGCACCATGGACTGCTAGCGGTATGCGAACAACATCGCATAGATGATCCACAGTACAATGCTGAATCCCACCGCCAGCGCTGCCCAGGCGAAGGCTCGAATCGTACGGGTGACGATTGGTTGATAAGCCTCCTCCATGTGTTCTTCCAGCTGCCCGCTGGCGACCAGCTCTTCATACTCTCTCGGCTTGTCTCTTTCTAATTCTTCCAGCGGCATGCGTCCGGTGAACACCGTGATGTCCATGGGAAACTTTTCCGGCCGCAAGTGGGTATTGAAGAAATGCACGGTAAAGATGAAGCCCGTGGCGAGCAGCGCCTCGTCGCTGTGAATGATGGTGGCGACGTTGAGGAACGACCCCGGCAAGAACCGCGTGAACAACACCGGAAACCAGAGCGTGAGGCCGGTAGAACCGATCACTGCGATCCCCCAAAACACCGCGAAATAGTCGAACTTTTCCCAGTACGTCCAGCGCCCATAGGCAGGCCGCTTGCCTAGGCCCACAAACCACTTCAGCGTGCCCACCAGCTCAGTTAGGTCCCGGCGGTTCGGCATCATGCTGCCCGGTCCCAGCAGCAGCGCGAGCCACGTACCGTGCTCCCTTTTCTTCATCCGGTACAGGTCCACCAGATGGGTAATGAAAACTCCGAACATCACGAGGGCGGCACTCCGGTGAATGTTGCCCGCGCTTTCGAATCCCCCGAGCAGATGAGAAAGCACGGCTGCCCATTTCGTGTAGGAGAACTTCAGGGTCAACCCCGTCAGCGCCAGGCACATGAAGCTCACGATCATGCAGATGTGCAGGATCCGCTGTAGCCGGGAGAAGCGGACGAACTGGCGTTCTGGAGTTTCGCCCTTAGGCATCCGAGCCCTCCTTAATGATTTCCTTGGCGGCGTGAGTTTCAGGCGTTGCCGCGAGTTTCGCCTCCGCGGCGCGCAACTCCTGGCGCATCTGGAAAGCTCGGGGCAGCCAGAGCAGCGTATGCATGCCACTGACCACGAATGTCACCAGGAGCAGGGTGGTCATGCCCCAGAAGGTGTAGAACAGGAACGGGTACTTTTTCGGGTCGTGGTGGGTGGCGTGGGTCAGGTATCCGGCGAAACGCCGGGTCGCGCCCGCATGGCACTTCCCGCAGGTAGCCGCCACGTTGGCCCGGCTGAGGTGCGAGCGTGGATCGGTCACCGCCTGCACGTCGTGAGCTCCATGGCAGTCATAGCACTTTGCCGCCTTCGTGTATCCCAACTTCGAGACCTTCCCGTGATAGGTATCAAAATAGGTCTCGGCGATCTGCGCGTGGCAGCGTCCGCACGTGCCCATCACCTTTAGCCGGAAATTGTCCTCATCGGTGCGGTGGATAGCATGAGCGGTGTGGCAATCGTTGCAGACGGGAAGTTCCTTGGTGGACCCTTTCACCTGCTTGGCGTGGATGCTGTTTTCAAACTGCTCCTCGATGCCGTGGTGACACCGGCCGCACGTGTCCGGCACGTTGGCCGCGTTGATACTCGATGCCGGATCGGTTCGGGGAAGGACACTGTGAGCAGTGTGGCAACTGGTGCAGGTCGCCGTCACCGTCAGGCCGGTCTTCAGTAATCTTCCGTGAATGCTCTCCGTGTAGTTCGAGATGATTTCGTGCTGCCTCCCGATATAGCGCACCGCAGCCTTCTGGCCCTCCCGGTGACAGCGCGCGCAAAGCCCGGGAACGTTGGTCGCAAAAGTCGCCGACTGCGGGTCCTGTCTACCCAGCACTCCATGCGTGCCATGGCATTCCTTGCAGCTCGGGGCATTCGGATCATTCTTGCTGACAAGTTTCCCGTGAACGCTGCCCACGTACTGCTTGCCAATTTCATCGTGGCAAGCGGTGCAGTCCACCCCGTGGGTGATCGTCTCGCAAGCCCGCACGCGCGAGGCGTTTACTTCCGAGTGGCACTGGCTGCAGGCAACTTTGTTGTGGCGCGAATGGCTCACCTCGCCTACGCTGACGTACATGGATTGCCCGTCGCGCGCGCGACGCAGCTTCTCGTCGGCGTGGCAACGCAGGCAGTCCGCGTTGGCCATACCCAGTTCATAGAAGACGTTCCGGATCTTATGGGGCTGATGGCAGTCCGGGCAGGACGGCAGGATGTTGGCCTGTTTTTCCCAAAGCTCTCCCCGAATGGTCTTCCGGTGGACCACTTCGATTTGGGTGTGGCATTTCGTGCAGGTGGCGGCAATGTTCCGGCGATTGATCGAGGAAGCGGGGTCGGTATGCGGCAATATCAAGTGCGGGGTGTGGCACGTGGCACAGGTCGGGGCCACCGCCAGTCCCTTCTTCAGCAACGCCTCCCCGTGGATGCTCTCGGAGTAGTTCTCCAAAATATTGTCCTGGGGAATGGGGCGATTGCGCGAAACCGGAGTTCCTTCGCGATGGCACTGGCCGCAAATGAAGGGCACTTTCAGCGCCGCCACCGCTGACCGTGGGTCTTTCACCGGATAGATGTCGTGGTTTCCGTGACAATTCACACAGCGGGGCGCCAGCGGATCGCCGCGCGCAACCGCCTTCCCGTGGAGCGACCGGGCATGTTGCTCCTGCTCGGTCGAGTGGCACGTGCCACACTTTACCGGCGCCGGTGTTTCGTGCGGCAAATCCTTTCCTTCCAGGTCGGCGTGGCAGCCCGTGCACCCGAAGCTGCCATGTACGGAAGTCGCAAACTTCTTCCCGTCCACGTACAGCGAAACCGTTTTGCCGGCTCGCGTCGTGGTCATGGTCTTATCGCCGTGGCACGCGAGACATTCCGCTCCAGGCTGGTCGGCAGCGCGTGCGGGCCATTCCCAAAACAGCAGGGAGAGAACCGTGGCGAGGAGGATCGCGACGATAACTCTCAGACCAGCACACCACCGTCTTCGCACATCCTTTGTTTCAGCCATGTCAAACTTTCGGCTATGCTTACTTCATTCCCAGGTCGGACAGAACCTTGGGATTTTCTTCCGCCGCTGCTAGAACGTCATGGCACGCGGAACAATCGTTGGTGATGGTCTGGCCATCGGCACTGGTATGACTGCCGTCGTGGCAGCGGAAGCAGCCCGGCGAATCATTGTGCCCAAGATTATTCGGGTGAGTGCCCCAGGTCAGACGCATGTCTGGGAAGACGTTGCGAAGGTAGATCGCTGCCACCTCCTTGACCGATTGCTCCACCAGTGTGCGCCGCGTCTCGTAGATCTGCGGGTAATTGGTCCGATAGAAATTGTTGAGTTCGCCAGTGATGCGTTGCTGTGCCACATCGCGGGTGGGATAGTCCACCTTGAGAACCTCGACCGCCTTTTTCCTGATGTAGGGGAGTTCCGGGCTAATGCGCTCGAGCGCCATTTGCTTGTCCACCGCGTTTTCGGGCAAGTCGAAGGCATGCGTGGGCCGGTTGTGGCAATCCACGCAATCCATCACGCGATGCTCTCCCTTGTCCAATTGTTCTTTGGTGGGCTTGGCATCGCTGGAAATGAATTCGGTGGTCTTCCCGGTATCGTCGGTGTAAAACACGGCCGGGATAGACTGCCGCTCGGCGTCGGTCGAAATGTAGCGGATGCGCGCGTTGTCGGCGAGGTGGCGCCCGTGGATGCCGACCGAACCCCGCCAAGTGCCTCCGCCGACCTTCAGCAGCAAGACATCCTTCTGTGGTGTGTTTTTTTCGTCGTCCTTGTAGTTGGTATTCACCAGGAACTTGCCGCCGGTAAAGCGCTGCGGCCAGTGACATTGCTCACAGGTCTCGCGCGCCGGACGGAGGTACTTTACCGGCGAAGGAATGGGCCGCGAATAAGTGTGGAAGGTTACCGCGAAGACCTGCCTCAGACCGGAAAGCTTCGATCGCACAAACCACGACGCGCCCGGCCCGATGTGGCACGCGACACAGTCCACCCGCGAGTGGGGAGAATTCTGATAGGCGGTAAACTCGGGATCCATCACCCGGTGACAAGTCTGCCCGCAGAACTCCGTCGAATCCATGTACTGCACGCCTTGATACGATGCAGTCCCAACAATGAGCAGATTGAGCGCGGTCGCCGCGGCCACGTACTCCAAGGTGCGCCGCACCACGGGCTGTCCCAGGTCGATGGCGGGGAAAACCGCCGGCAGTTTCCCGGCCGCGAGCAGACTTCTCCGCCTGAACCAGATGCCAAGTGGAATCAGCAGCAAGCCGAGCACAAAAATGCCCGGGAGGATCAGAAAGACCAGAAGGCCAATATAAGGATGCGGCGGCCCCGGCAAGAAGATGTCATAGAACCAGAAGGCGATGGTGGTAAGCGCCGTGCTCGTCGTGACCACGGCGCCCGTCAGTGTGAGGGGATTCTGCCCCAGATAATAGATTGGCTGCAACCGCTCTCGGACGCGTTCTCGCAGAGTCATTTGAAACCGCTTAGTCTCCTTCCTTCTATGCGCCGCTGCATCGGCACACTCCAAGCTTTGCCGCCGGATCATCCGCCGCGCTGGACAATCTCCCTAATCTTGATGGCAAGAACCGGCCAGAACTACTTCAGCGTCCGGATGTAAGCCACCAGACCCTTAATCTCTTCCGGCTTCAACTTATCTCCGTACTTGGGCATCTTGGGGGGCTTGCCGTTCGTAATGACGGCATCTAGATCGGCATCCGATTCTTTTTGCACGGCGGCAGATGTGAAATCGTGGCCGGCCGTTTTCTTTCCATCAGGGCCGTGGCACATGGCACATTTCGATTTGTAAAGTGCCGCGGCGTCTTGCGCATGCGCCGATGGGGGGAGGGCTAGGATGACAGCCAATGCTGCTACGACGGTAAGCACTGCGACGTCAATTCTCTTCATCTTTAAGCTCCATTCGAGTTTTAGTTGGCAGTTGGCTCAACTGAAAGAGAATACATCTACAGCTCTGCATCTACAAACTCTGATACTGAACTTATTGAGGGGGGAGGTTCTGTGATCCCGATCACACGTGCTTGTAATCCTATTGCAGTTGCTGATTTGCCTCAAGGGCAGCGAAATTAACCCCTCTTAAAGCATCTCAGTGGCTGGAGCCGCCCTCGGCGATTTGCAGATCGAGGGCCACACGTTCGCCATTGATCAGTACGGTTCCAGCGTCCAAGAGTTGCTGGCCGGTGCAATCGTACTTCTCGTAGCAGCGCAGAGAGGAAAGCGGAAAGAAGAATTCCACGGCTTCGGATGTACTGGCGGCTGACTTGCCGGCAAGATGGATGGTCGTGCTGAAGCCGATCCCGTCAAAATCTTGCGCATCCTTGAAATAAGCCAACAGCGGACGGATGAGGTGGGCAACGTGGTCGTCGAAAGCCGTGGCTGCCAGCTTGTACCGCGATCCCGCGGCAGACACCGGTAAAGTTGAATTCAGTGAGAGCTCCAGATAGATTCCCTGACGGAAAGCCACGAATTTCGGCGGCGCGTAGGCAACGAAGTGGGCCTGTGCCTCCAGCTCTTTTACGATCTGATCGACCACCGGCTGGTCGGAGAGTTGCAATGCAGACAACGCCTGTGTCGAGGTGTCGCGGGGCGGGGGCGCTGGTGGTTCTTTCGGTTTCAACGGGGTCAGCGGAGTAGGGGCGGCACTTGGCGGCGGTCCGCTGCCGTTCCCCGTCGAAACGATTCCGGCTCCCGTTTGCGTTGGATCCGATTTGGCGTTGGTGGAAGTGTCATCGGCGTGGTCATTGGAGTTAGCATTAGCATCAGCAGCCGGCGGGGGCACCGCATCGTTAAGCCAAATTGAGATGGGTTGCGCGTTGAGAAACACCTCTCCCTGCAGCAGCGCCGCCTGCTGTGCGGTCTCATCCTTGGCAACAAGCAGCTTGAGAGCGCCGTTCCGGGGCAGAAACACCATCAGGTTTTCCGGGCGCTCGATCGACACTCCCATCACTTTCCCCATAATGTGATGCGAAATCTCCACCGCGAACCCTTGCACATGCTGGTTGTTCTGAAAGCGCGGAACTGCGGCTTTCAGGATGGGCATCACCACGTTGAGGAAAGTGCTCCGCGCCCGCTGTCCGGGACTGATCTTTTGCGCGGAGTAAGCAGCATAGTAGTTGCCCGTGATGGCGAGCACAGTCTTTCCGTTATAGCTGTCGAAGCGAATGGACGACTGATCCGCGATCTGTTGCTGTGCCTGGTCGAGGTCGAGTTTGCGGCTGAGGTAGAAAGGATAATCGAAGTGGTTCGCCAGAATGTCCTCGCCGGCCCGGCTCAGGTCGTCCATGTATTGCTGCTGCAGGGTACGCAACGCGGGGTCTTTGATTTCCACCGGCGATACAACTTGCGCAAGCGACGCACTGGCAACGAACAGGCAGAGGCCGAGCCAACCGGCCCTACTTTTGTGCATACACCATTCCGGAAGCATGATAGGGAGGATCGGAGATCAGGCGGATGTAAGAAATCAGCGCCTCGATCTCTGTCTTGCTCAGAGTATAGCCGTACGGCGGCATCAGTGCGGACTTGTTGAGCGCGGGTCCGCCGTGGCTGATGATGGCTGCCAGTTCGGCATCGCTCATTTTGTTGAGTGTGTCGCCTTCAGTGAAAGGGTGCGGCTTGGTCTCAAGATTGTCGTAATTGGAAACGCGCTCCGGCGTGGACTCCGGATTGTGGCAGCGAGCGCAATACTT
>Ga0316363_10000535_pt1 | contig 47674 bp, 40 predicted proteins | sample Sb_taG_3_FD_200459 | JGI IMG/M metagenome (GOLD analysis project Ga0316363, IMG submission 200459) | Peat soil microbial communities from Weissenstadt, Germany - Sb_50d_a_PC metaG (v2) (version 2) | ecosystem: Environmental > Terrestrial > Soil > Wetlands > Peat | place: Germany: Weissenstadt...
TACAATTTTGCATCCTGATTGAATGCTGTCGGTCTATGAACGCTGCCGCCGCACAGCCGCCGGCTGCACATCGCGAGATACCCGGCAACTGTGTCCGGCGTGATCTGATGCAAGTCAGTAAATCTCGCGGCGCACGCCTGCCGAATCATCCAAACCTATTTTCCGGCCGGCGGCCGTTTATAATGCCCAAGGCCTGGTCGGAAACTCTTGTCATCAAGGAATTGTTTCAGGCCCTCTTGGCGCGCTTGCCCCTCGATCAGCCAGAGTTGTTCCTGCTTGGAAGTCAGATAGTCCTCTGAAGTTTCCCAAGGTAGATCGCGCGTTCTCTTGAAGGCATCTTTGGCCGCCTTCACCACGGCGGGATTTTTCTGCAAAAGAAGGTCAGCCAGTTCGCGGGCACGCTGACGCAACCGTGCCCTCGGCACCGCTTCGTTGACGAGCCCCATCTCGGCCGCTTTGCGACCGTCGAACGTCAAACCGGTCATGATGTAATAGAGTGCGTCGCGGTGCCGCATCGTTTCAGCTACGGCTCGGGTCACATTGCCGGCTGGGATAATGCCCCAGTTGATTTCGGACAAGCCGAATTGCGCTTCCTCCGCAGCGATGGCAAGGTCACAGGACACCAACGGTGTGAACGCTCCGCCGAAGCACCAGCCGTTCACCATCGCAATCGTCGGCTTTTCAAAGTATCTCAGCCGGCGCCACTGCCATTCGTAGGCTGCTCGCCGGGCCTTCTGCGTCACGATGCGCGGCTTGCCCTCCATCTCCCGGAAATACTCCTTGAGATCCATGCCCGCTGAGAATGCTTCTCCTTCTCCTGTCAGAATCAATACGCCGCAACGGTCATCGGCCTCGAGTTCATCCAGGACTTCCAGCATCCGTGAATTCAATGCGGGATTTATCGCGTTCCGCTTTTCCGGACGATTCAGAGTGACCCACGCCACTCCTTTGTCGAATTCGATCCGAACCACTTCTTTACCCGCCTTCGTCGTACTTGATGCCATAGGTTCATTCTCCGAATTGGTCTGTGGGCCTTAAGGATAGAGCCTCCCAGGTCCGGTAATACTTTTTAGCGTGGGGCGCGCTACTGACGACCGCGAGCGTGCCTATCGCTATTGAACCAAGCAGCGAATTGCGAGGTCAAGGTCCTGGAATCCTTGCATCCGCCATAACGCGCGCCCACTATGCCGTGAGTTCCAAGCCCGTAATGCGAATACCGCTGTGGTGCACGCGGTAGCGGCGGTTCACTGAGATCAGTACGGCTGTAATGGCCTCGACTATGCGGGACATTTCCAACGGGCCAGCATCAATCGGGCGCAAGCCAGGGATCAACTTCACCAGCGGGAAAAGGGTTTGTTTGGCCGCCTCGTCGTCTCCGCATACGAGGATGTCGCATTCAGGCGTTACCGACAGGTTTTGTAAAGCTTCAGCCGATACGTTGTGGAAGGCCGCCAACACAGGCGTCGTGACTGGCACGAACTCGCGAGCCTGCGCAGCGGCGGATCCTTGCCAAACCCCTAGCATCCGTGTTGGCTTGCCGCCCAACGCCGCAGCCAGGGGAACCGTTGTGTCCACCAAAATGGCACGTTCGAGGGAACCTCGGATGCTCTTTAAAATGGCGACTTGGGCCGAGATAGGAACGGCCAACACCACCACCGAAGCCTGTGCGGCGGCCTGTGCGTTCTCGAGCCCACTGATTGAAAGTCCCGCCGACTGAGTTGGCGCGTGAGCGTTGAGCGTTTCCTGTATACGCCGCGCCGCTTCCTTTGCCTTGCTTTCATCGCGGGAGCCAATAGTGACCCGCACTCCCGCCCGCGCCCATCGCAAGGCGAGGCCGAATCCCAAGTCGCCGGTTCCGCCGATAATGGCAATCCTTTCTTCGCCCATAGCTCCTCCGCAACATAAGTTTTGAGATCTCAAATCTAATTCCGAACTCCCCCATGGGGCTCCGATCCTGGAAGTCGCAAGATCATTGAGACGCCCGCTATCAGGGGGACGGGATCGCGATGGCATAATGGCAATGAATCACGTCAGTCCTGAAAAAACTCAGTTGTTTCTCTCAAAAGAATTTCCAACTGGTCGTGGTGCACCCAGTGCCCTGCGTTTGACACTTTCACGAGCCGGCAATTCCTAATCGCCTTCATCCGTGGGTCCGACTCCGGCACGGGCAAATAACTCTCCAGACCGCAGAACAACAGCGTTGGACAACTGATGTTCCCAAATATCTCCACACAGTCCGCGATGTCGAATCCGTGAGGAGCCAGTACCCGCATGTAATGGTCGAACTTCCACACGAGCGATCCGTCCGGCTCCCAGTTCGTGCCGTGGAGCGTCAGGTGTCGCGCGACTTCCTCCGACAAGCGGGGGTTCGCCTCTTTCATTCGGGCCATGGCGGCGTCGAGATTCGGGTAACACTTGGAGCGGCGCTTTTCCACGTCGCGCACGGCTTCAATCCAATAAAGCAACCGATCCCTGGGCGACCCTTGCAAGCGGCGCTCTCGCGGCACAATAAAACCCTCGATTGATACTGCCCTGCACACACGGTCTGGGTACAGTCCAGCGTAGTGAAGCACAACACTTCCGCCGAGGGAGTGACCCATCAGCCGGATAGGGAAGTTATCGATAATGTCAAGAAGCGCCGAAAGATCGAGAATGTGTTCGGCAACGCTGTAGATCGCCCCGGGCGCCCAGGCGCTATTGCCGTGGCCCCGCAAATCGAGCGCGTAAACGTGGTAGCGCTCGCGCAGCGACCGCGCCACCCAATCCCAACTGCGTGCGTGATCGAGCCCGCCGTGGACGAGGACAAGAGGGGGCTTCCCGTCCTGCCCGTAGTCCCAGAACTGGAGCTTCAAACGGTCGGAATAGAAGAAGTGCGAAATTGGCTCCATTGTGCTCTAGAGAATCTTCACCCCTAGCCAAGAGTAGAAACGACAATTTGTGCCTGGCCTAATTGGCAGTACGTCCATTGCGTATGACAACGCTTATTGTACAGAACCCACTTGGCTCGCTTCGTTTCGGATGCTAGTCTGTGCGCCGTTGAATTGATCGAACGTGTCAAATACTGAAGCACATCGCAAACCGACTCCTTTCCCAATGCAGATTATTCCGTTGATGGGGCTGCCCGAAGTTGCGCCCGGTGACGATCTCGCACGGCTCCTGGTTGAAGCAGCCCAACGGCAACGACTCGTTCTCAAGCAAGGAGACGTCTTCGTAGTGGCACAGAAGGTTGTGTCCAAGGCAGAAGGAAGAATCGTGCGTCTCGACTCGATCAAACCTTCCGAGCAAGCGGAACAGTGGGCCTCTGAATACCAAAAGGATCCTCGTGCGATCGAAGTTGTGTTGAGGGAAGCAAGCAGCATCGTGCGGATGGAGCGCGGCGTGATCATCGCCAAAACGAGGCACGGCTTCGTCTGTGCCAATGCCGGCGTGGATGTCTCGAACGTTCCAGGGGGAACGGCGTTGTTGTTGCCGGAGGATCCGGACCGCTCCGCGTGCACGCTTCAGGAACAACTCGCGCGAGCATTTGGCGTTCATGTGGCCGTCATCATTTCCGATACATTTGGCCGCCCGTGGCGGGAGGGCTTGGTCAACGTCGCGCTGGGTGTCGCGGGAATGATGCCATTGGTCGATTATCGGGGGCAACGCGACACGCACGGGAAGATGCTTCAAGCGACTGTGATTGCGCTGGCCGATGAACTCGCTGCTGCTGGCGGACTTGTCATGGGCAAGCTGAACCGCGTCCCGGCAGCGGTTCTCCAGGGCTTGGCGATGTCGCAGGGAAGGGGAAGCGGACGCGACCTTATTCGGCCGGCGGAGAGAGACTTGTTTCGGTAGTGGTTTACATCCCCAAGAGGTCATAACAGCTACGCCCCAATACCGAGAAGGTCAATGAGACCCTCTCTACCCGACCGCGATGGGTGACGGCTGCAGGTCTGTGGAAACAGTTTCATCTCGCACCGCAGCAAAGTACCCAAGTGATCCGCCCGATCCCAAAGTCATGAGCTTGTTGAGACATCAGCAGTGCCGCCATCTTGAGAGCTGGACAGTTCGTGATAAACGGGAGGCTGGCCAGGATCTTGAACGACCTCTCCCGACGATAAGAACTGCAGACCAGCATCGATCTCGCGAGCGGCTGCCTGCACAAGTGCAGAGATATTGGCGATGAAGTGGGGAGTCGCCTCATCGTCTGGAATGGCCATAGTGATGCTACCGATCACGTTCCGGTCTGGGCCAAATACAGGTGCCGCTATACCTACGCGGCCGCTGTCAACTTCGCCTCGGGTAATATGAACGCCACATCTCCGGATGCGGCGCAGATTGAGCTTTATCGTTTCCCAGTCGGAGCCCAGCCCTCCTGCAGCGATTTCGTCAGGGTACTTCTCGAAAAACCATCGCGCTGTTCTCGAGGGAAGATTAGCAAAAATGACCTTGGATGATGCGCCGCGAAACATCGGCATCGGTCGGCCGCGCTCATAGCCGACGGTATTTTCAGGAAGAACTCTGGCCTCTTGGTGCACGCACATGACGCGATTCCGATAAATTCGGCACAAGAGAGCGACGCCCGCGCTGCCTGAGCGAGTAACTAGACGCTGCATGGCAGGCCGCCCGACCTTAATCAACGGGTCGGTCAACCTAATCTTGCGATCATTCTCAATGACTGCGGGCCCCAGAACATATTTGCCGCTTGGAGACGAGTCGAGAAGACCGACCTTGGACAAGTCTCTGAAGTATCTGTAGGCCGTGCTAACGGAGACACCGATTTCTTTAGCTGCCTCCTCCACGGTCCATTCAGACTTTTCAATCGTGAAAAGGCTCAGGACAGCCAGTAGTCGGTTCGCCGTAGTCACCTATTTCCTCTCTCGCGTGGGCTGTTCCTCGACTTTGTATGCTCGCTCAGAGCTGGCGTGCCTGAGCCTGCCGCCACTATTGTGGCCGCTGGTCACGAAGTCGAAGCTATTTCCAAGAATCGCCTATTTTAGAGGCCATGTCTATAGAAATTATCTCATGGCGGGTTCTATGCATTAACATAGCAGCGTCATTCTCATTCTGTGATAATTATGGACTAGTTTGTTCTTGACGATCAGCGATTCTGCTTGGTAAACTCTGCCCTGTCCCGGCAGCGCGCCGATCGACGATCTGGCTGCACCGACAGACAGGCGGGTACCTCGGGTATGGTTGACAAAGTCAAATCAGTTTCCGAAGTCGTTCACACGATTCCTTCGGGAAGCCACATTGCGTTAGGCGGCTTCGCGATTGCCCGCAATCTAATTGCAGTTGTCCACGAATTGATTCGGCAGCAGAAGCGGGACCTGACGGTCTCCCAGGGAGTTGTGGGACTCGATACAGACTTACTAGTCGGGGCTGGTCTCGTAAGGCACTTGATCATGGGTGGAGGGTCGCTGGACCGATTTGGCCCCGCCCACTGCGTGAACCGCGCGCGCGAAACAAAGTCGCTACACTGCGAAGACTACACCAGCCTTTCAGTTTGCTTTCGCTACTTGGCAGGAGCGCTGGGTCTCTCTTTCATTCCCATCAAGTCGTTGCTTGCTTCCGAGATCTTGGAGCGTTTAGAGGCGGGGCCGGGCGCCGAAAATGTGAAGCGATCAAAGTGTCCCTTCACCGGGGAGGAGTACGTCTTGTTGAGGGCGCTTACGCCGGACGTGTCCTTCGTTCATGTGCAGATTGCGGACCGCGAGGGAAATTGTCAGATCAACGGACCTCGCTGGGAGAATGAGGAGCAAGCTAAGGCGGGGCGCCGGTTGGTTGTAGTAGCGGAGGAGATTGTTCCCACCGAGTATATCCAGCGCTCGCCTGAGAGGACAATCATACCGGGACACCGAGTGGAGGCGGTCATTCATCAACCGTTTGGTGCGTTGCCAACCGCTGTTTTTGGCTGTTACGACTACGATGCCGATCATTTGCGCCTGTACGTAGAACACGCAAAGGAACCGGAGCGCTTCAAGGAGTATTTGAAGGCCTTCGTTTTCGGTTGCCGCGACCATTGGGAATACCTGGAAAAGCTCGGAGGATTGAGGCGGATGGAAGAATTAAGGGCCGATCCCATCCTAGGATACTGAGCGGAAGAGTGAAGCGCAGAGAAGTAAAGGATCCATTCGATGCAGGTGACTGAAGGAACGAAGAGCAGAAATAGACTGCCCGATATCCGAGCCACCGAGATTATGGCGGCTGCCGGAGCGAGAGAACTCCGCGACGGTGAGGTCATCATCGTCGGGCTCGGATTGCCCGAAGTGGCCACCGTGCTTGCCAAGCGCACGCACGCGCCGCGACTTGCCGCTCTTCTTGAGGTTGGAGTGATGAATCCGGCTCCAAGAGACACGCCGGTGGGATTGGCCGATTCCCGGATATTTTACCGAGCCACGTGCTGGAGCGGCTTTCTGGATGTGATGGGCATGAACCTGCATCGAGGTGTGGTTGACGCGGGGTTTTTAGGGGCTTTAGAGCTTGACCGCTACGGCAACGTCAATACCACGCTTTTGAAGCAGGAGTCCGGCAAGATCCGCTATGTGAACGGCAGCGCCGGGGGAAACGATGTCGCCTCGCTGGCCAAACGTGTAATCGTGATCATGCGGCACGAGAAACGAAAACTTCCTCTAGCCGTGGCCTACCTGACTAGTCCTGGCTTTGTGGGCGGGCGCAGCCGGGAGGAGTTGAATTTGCGCGGAGGCGGTCCGAGCCGCGTGATTACCGACATGGCTGTTCTCGGATTTGACGCGAAGACACATGCAGTGTCGTTGCTCTCGTTGCATCCGGGGATTCGACTGGAAGAGTTAGTAGAAAATACGGGATTCCCGTTGCACATCCCGAACGACATTCCAACGACGCCACTTCCCAGTGCCGAGGAGTTGCGCTTGTTGCGAGAGGAAATCGACCCGAAAGGCTTACATTTGAAGTAAGGGGCGGCAAGCCTTATCGGCCTGCCATTGTACCGAAAGCGAGGAACGATCATGGTCTATGACATCGAGTTAAACTCTGCCGCACATTATCCGGTTCGCGGGATCGTGGAATTATCGCCCTTGATTGAACAAGCTGGTTTCGGTGCTTTCTGGAAGGGGGAATCGAACAGCACGGACCCGCTGATCTTGCTCTCGGGTATTGCCGCGCGCACTCGCACACTCAAGCTCGGGACGGCCATCTATCACATCTACGGCCGAAGCGCTGTCACGCTGGGAATCCAATCTGCCACCTTGCAGGACCTCTCCGACGGGAGGCTCCTCTTGGGCCTGGGAGTGGCCAACAAAACGATCGCCGCCTGGCACGGAGGCACTTTTGATCGTCCTCTGCGCCGTGCCAAGGAATATATCGAGATCGTTCGCAAAACCGCCGCGGGCGAACGTGTGGAATATCAGGGTGAGATCTACTCGACCGGACAACGTTTTCAGCTTTCCTGGAAACCGTCGCATCCAACATTTCCGATTTACCTTGCGGGATTGGGACCGCAGATGACGCGGTTGGTAGGGCGGATTTCCGACGGGGTCTTTATCAACATGGCTACGCCAGCCACGATCCGTGAAATCGCCGCCCGCGTCCGCGCTGGTGCTGTCGAGGCAGGCCGCAACCCAAGCAAGATTGAAATAATTGCGAAGGTTCGGGTTTCGCTGCACCCGGATCGAGCCATGGCCAGGTCGCGCATCCGGCAGGTGCTGACCTTCTACAACATCGCCGACCACTACAAGGACATGCTCAGGGCATCCGGATTCGAGGAAGAAGTGAACGCCGTCCAGGAAGCTTTCAAGGCGGGTGGATTCAAAGCCGCAAGCACCAAAATCACGGACGCTTACATGGACAAGTTGCCGGTGATCCCCGCGACTTCCATCCAGGAAATCAAAGATCGGTTGAAACCCTTTGTGGAAGCTGGTGTCACGCGACTGATTGTTCCGTACGTTCCTGTGACCGAGCCGGTTATCGAGGATGCCCGGCGATTCGTAGAAGCGTGGGGAAATTCATAAACCTATTCTTACAAGGAGACGATCATGTGCGATTTTGCTGCCGATGCAGAGGCGGCCCGACAGCTTCTCGTAGGCCGGGTACTTACCGTTGAGCGGGTTCGCCAGCTCAATGCCAAAGACTATTTCTACCAGATGCTCAAGGACAACCCGGAAATGCTCAAGATTTATCCGGGAATCGAGAACAAGCTTCTCGAAGGAGCGATCGACTGCCACATTCATGCATTCCCAGATTTTGTTTATCGCTCTCAGGACATGATTCAGATCGCCATCGATGCTTCCAAGGCGGGCATGCGTGCGCTCGCATTCAAAGATCACTGGAACATCAGTAGCAACGCCGCCTATTTGGCCCAGCGACACATCGACTACTTGATCGAAAAGGGAGAATTGACGCACCGCGTGGAAATCTACGGTGGAGCGGGGACGTGTCTGGGGATGAACCCTGATGCCATTCGCATAGCGCTGCAATATCCGAATTTTAAGATGATCTGGTTCCCCACCTTCACGTCACTCGGCTTCTGGCGCGGCGCGGGACAGCCGGAGCGAGGTGGCGTACGACTGGTCAGCGACTCTGGCGAGGTGTTGCCAGAAGTGGCGGAGATCATGAAGATGGCCGCGGCAAAGAAGGTCGGCATCGGATTCGGACATACCGATTTCAAGGAGTTGCTGCCGCTCGCGAAGAAGGCGAAGGAACTCGGGGTCCGGGCCACACTGGATCATCCTTTGCTGGAACTGAACAAGCTCTTGCTGGATGAAATGAAGGAGCTTGCCGATTTGGGAGTTTATGTTGGGACCTATTGCCAACCTATGATACCCAGCCTGTACCAGCCTGTCGCCGATCCCATGGAGACAATCAACACCATCAAAGCAATCGGACCCGAGCGATGCATCATCGGCAGCGACTTCGGCCAGGTATTGCACATGGACAGCATTGATGGAATGCGAGTGTTCATTCGAGCCTTGCTCGCGTTCGGCATCAAGGAGCACGAGGTTCGGATGATGCTCCACGACAATCCAGCCAAGCTGATGTGGCTTGACTAAGCCCGGAAGACGACTTCGCGAGCACGGAGGACATGAGATGGGAACGACGACGGAAGAGCTTCAGGCAATCCGGGAGAATGTGCACGCGATTTGCCGTGATTTCCCGGACACGTATTGGCGCGAGGTCGATAAGAAGGAAGCGTATCCGCAAGACTTCGTCAGCGCACTCACCGCCAGCGGGTATCTGGCCGCCTTGATTCCAGAGCAATATGGCGGCGCGGGACTCGGGATCACAGAAGCCGGGATCATCCTGGAAGAGATCAACCGCTCAGGAGGCAACTCCGGCGCCTGCCATGCCCAAATGTACACGATGGGGACCATGCTTCGTCATGGTAGCGAAGAACAGAAGCAGCGCTATCTCCCGTCGATCGCGCGGGGCGAGTTGCGTCTGCAGGCGTTTGCCGTCACCGAACCGAATGCCGGATCGGAAACCACGCGGATCGAGACCCGTGCCGTTCGCAAGGGGGATCGTTATGTCGTCAACGGGCAGAAGATTTTCATCTCTCGCGCGAAACAATCGGACTTGATGCTGCTGTTGGCTCGCACCACGCCGTATAACGACGTCCAGGACAAGACGCAGGGGATTTCCGTGTTCATCGTGGACATGCGGGACGTCAAAGGGAACCTGCAAATCCGGCCTCTCGACCTGATGGTAAATCATCACACGAATACGATCTTTTTCGAGGATGTGGAGATCCCGGTCGAGAACCGGATCGGCGAAGAGGGCAAGGGTTTTCGTTACATCATCGACGGGTGGAATGCGGAGCGGATTCTGGTCGCCTCCGAGGCCATCGGAGACGGCCGCTGGTTCGTCGACCGCGCATCGACGTATGCGCGCGAACGAGTGGTCTTTGGGCGGCCCATTGGCGCGAATCAAGGCGTCCAGTTTCCCATCGCGAAGGCCTACGCGCACGTGGAGGCTGCCGATCTCATGCGCTTCGATGCCGCCGCTAAGTTCGACCGCAAGGAAAAGTGCGGGGCCGAGGCCAACTTGGCCAAGCTGCTGGCTTCCGAAGCCGCCTGGGAAGCCGCGGATGTTTGCTTGACCACTTACGGCGGCTACGGCTTTGCACGCGATTATGATGTCGAGAGAAAGTTTCGAGAGACTCGTCTCCTCACCGTAGCGCCGGTGAACAACAATTTGATACTGGCGTTTGTCGGCCAGAACGTACTGAAAATGCCAAAGTCGTATTAGACGAACGGGAAGGTAAGAAGCCAGAGTCCGGCGGGCGCGGGCCTGCCAGCAATTGATTCAGAAATCATAAACAGAGAGAGGTGCTGCAAAACCATGGACCGGAAAAATGAGTTATTGCGCTCCTGGATGTTCGTCCCCGGAAATCGCCAGCGCATGATTGAAAAATCGCTGGGGGTTGCCGTTGACGCCGTCATGATGGATATCGAAGATGGCGTGGCTCCTGCGGAGAAGGACGCCGCCCGCAAACAAATTGCGGCCTGCCTTGACCAGGTGGCAACGCGCCTGAAGACGGAGAAGCAACTTCGCACGCCCGCGAGGTTCGTGCGCATCAATGCCGTGGGGCACGAACGCAGTCGTGACGATCTTGGCTCGGTCGTGCGGCAGGGTCTGGAGGGTCTAGTTGTGCCGAAGGTCGAAACTCCCGAACAGATCAAGACCGTCGAGGAGACCCTGGATCGTCGCGAACCGGAAGTGGGACTCAGTCGAGGAAGCGTGCGTCTGCTTGTTGCTATTGAAAGTCCGAGAGGGTTGTTCAACGCCTACTCCATTGCCACTGCTTCGCCGCGGGTGATTGGGCTGATCTTCGGGGCGGAGGATTTTTCAAGAGAGCTGAGTCTGCCCCTGCGGCGTGAGGGCGAAGCTCGCGACCTCATCTACGCGCGTTCGGCGCTCGTGACGGCCGCCGCGTGTGCGCACGTCCAGTCGGTCGATGGCGTCTGGCCGGACCTTCAGGATACCGAAGGGCTGAAGACATTTGCGCTGCAGTCCCGCCGACTGGGGTTTTCAGGGATGTCGCTGATTCATCCCGCACAGGTCGACACCGTGAACGCCGCCTTCACGCCGGCAGCGGACGAAATCGAGTATGCGCGAGGAGTGCTGAAGGCCTTTGATGAGGCGAGAGCCCGCGGCGAGGGCGCGGTAGCCTTCGGCGGGCAACTCCTCGATCTTCCGATTGTGGACAGGGCCCGGCAAACTCTTGAGCTGGCGGAATCGCTGAGCACTCGTTCCTCTTAGAGGATTCAGCTTTCAGCGAGGTCGCATAGAAGGGCGGCACGCGATCAGAGGAAGTGGTGGCGCGTGGACTTTTCGTCCCTATGTGAACTCATTCAAGCAATTCATCAGGGAGGGAGCAAAATGGCAATCAAGCCTGGTTGGGAAGGCCGCTTCTTTGAAGATTTCGAAGTGGGAGACGTTTACCGCTGCCGCCTTGGGCGGACGGTGACGGAAAACGACAACATTTGGTTCACGCTGCTGACCAACAACACGAATCAGATCCACTTCAATAATGAATACGGCAAGCGCACCGAGTTTGGCCGGTGCCTGATCAACAGCGCCCTCACACTTGCCATCGTAGCCGGAATGGGCGTGGCTGACGTGAGCGAAAACGGATTTGCGCTGGGTTGGGATGAGATCAAGCTGCCCAACCCGCTGTTCGCCGGCGACACCCTCTACTCCGAATCCGAGGTGCTGGACAAACGTGAATCCAAATCCAAGCCTCAATGGGGGATTATCAAGGTCCGCACGCGAGGGATCCAGCAGGAAGGCAAGGTCGTAATCGACTACGCCCGAAGCGTCATGGTGTGGAAGCGAGCGCATGCGCCGAAGCAGAATCTTTTTCCCGAGGTCCGTGCCTGATGGCGGGGGACCGTCCCGGGAAAGCGCCTTTGGCTCTTGATGGCGTCCGCGTCCTGGCACTGGAAGTCTCTGTGTCAGGCCCGCACTGCTCGCGGATTCTCGGGGATATGGGCGCCGAAGTAGTCAAGGTTGAGAAACCGGGAACTGGCGACCTGATTCGCGCGTGGGATTCCGTCGTACGCGGCCTCTCCTCTGGATACGTTTGGCTCAACGGGAACAAACGAAGCTTTGCAGTGGATATCAAGAAGCCGGCGGGGCTGGCAGCGGTGCGGCGCCTGGCCGAACGTGTGGATGTACTCCTCGAAAATTTTGCGCCCGGAGTTGCCGATCGCCTGGGTTTAGGAGCGGCGGAGCTCTGTGCGCGCAATCAGCGGCTCATTTACTGCTCCGTGTCCGGCTATGGCCAGGACGGCCCCTACCGGGACGTAAAAGCCTACGACCTGCTCATCCAAGGGGAAGCCGGAATCATTGCCACGACGGGCTATCCGGACAAACCAGCGAAGGTCGGAGTGCCGATCACGGATCTCGCTTCATCGATGTACGCGGCGGTAGGAATTCTCTTGGCCCTTTATCAGAGAGAACGAACCGGCCGAGGACAAGTGATCGACATTTCGATGTTCGAATCCGCGCTGTCCTGGCTGGGCTATTTTCCGCACCACTATTGGCATCGGGGGGAAGAGCCGGTCCGCGTGGGCATGCGTCACCACTATATCGTTCCCTATGGTCCGTACCTAGCAGGCGACGGAGCGTACGTGAGCCTGGCGGTGGCGACTCCTCAGGACTGGGAGATCTTTTGCCGGAAGGTAATCGAGCGTCCCGAGCTGCTAGAAGATCCTCGGTTCCGCACAGCGCCGGACCGCCGCCAGAATCGCGCGGTATTGGAAGACATGGTCGAGAGAATTTTCTTGGAGCAACCGCACGGCGAATGGTTGCGCCGCCTCCGTGACAGCGAATTGCCATACGGCAAGTTAAATGGCATTGCCGAGGTGTTGGCCCATCCTCAAGTCATTGCTCGGAAGATGATCCGAGAAATGGAATCGCCCGTAGGGGCCGTGCCGGTCATCGGAAGTCCTCTACGGCTGTCTGACAGTCCTGCTCGCTTCGGTCCGATTCCGGCCCTGGGACAAGACACCGAGCCGATTCTTCGAGAACTTGGCTACACCGCCGCTGAAATCGAAACTCTTCGGCGCGATCAAGTCATCTGATTGACGGTCCCATTACGTACCAGTGGCAAGAGCTTCTCGCGGAGACGAAGCAGAACGACGGCCGCAACTCTGCAGGAAAAGCTACGTGCTGGAAAGCTCTGTATCGCCACCGACTCCACCGGCCCACCGCGCTCTGCCACGGCTGTCACGATCGAGGAGCCATCGCGCCGTGGCGGAGCCAGGTCGCAGCCGATTCGAAAGCCTCCGCAGATCATCCAGTTCATCAATATCGAGCTCCAGACGAGGGTTTCGAAAGACTCGAGTACGTGCACCGCATCCCTCCGCCTCGGTCAGATGACGGGGGAAACTATTCGGTCCGAAGTGAGAAGGAAAGAGGACGGCAGGTGACCGTAGCAGCGCGTTGGTGCCCGTGCCATCGCTCGAAGGAACCAGAACGACAGACGGCGCAACGTCCAATTGTTCGAAGACGGCCTCGATGTCGCACGGTTCGACCAGCGGCAGATCGATGGGCAGCCGCAGGAGAGCGTGAACGCCCTGCTCGGCGCAGTAGCGTGATCCAGCGTCTACGGAGTCGCTTTCCGAGGTCTGGTAAGATTCGACAATTGTTTCCCAGCCAAGCTTTCGCGCCCGCGAGAGAGCCCCGGGTTCTTTGCTAATTACAAACACGCGGTCTGCACAGCGGGTCGCAGCCACGACACTGAAAAAATCCTCGCACATCGCCTCCGCCAGGGCCGCGCGGTCGGCAGGGGAGAAATGCGGAGCCAGGCGTTTCTTGGCCTCGTGAAATTCCTTTACCGGAATCAGGATCGCCTTCATGCAGCGGCTCCTGCTTTCTGCTTCTCGGCGAATTGCACAACTCTCCGCGCGAGGAGCTCCTTGTCTTCAACGTTACGCATGACGGTCGGATGGATCACGACCTCCATGCCGAGCGATTCGATTGCCGAACTTTGGGCGCTGTCGATGGGGTCGATTACAAACGTTGCGCAGATGTCTTGATACATCCGTGCCACTCCGACGGTCGATACGTCGTGCCCCAGTTGCGCGAGCATCTGATCGGACGGCCCCTTCAGCGATTTGCCTCCTACGATGGGACAAACGGCGACGACCCGCGTCCGCCGCTTTCGCAAGGCTTCTCGCACGCCCGGGACTGCGAGAATCGGTCCGATACTGATCAGCGGATTGCTTGGGCAGATGACGATGCTAGAGGCGCGTTCGAGCCCTTCGAGGACGCCCGGGGCCGGGTGCGCGAGTTCGATTCCATCGAATGAGATTGCCTGAACGGTCGGCTCCGCGCGTCGCTGAACCAGGTATTCTTGAAAGTGAAGGCGCCCCTGGCTGGTTTCAATCATGGTTGGCACAGGCTGGTCGCTCATTGGGAGAATTCTGGCCCGGACGCCCAGCGCTTCCCGGATGGAATCCGCCACCTCCGAGAGGCGCGCCCCGGCGCGGAGCATAGCCGTGCGGTGGATGTGCGTCGCTAGATCGCGATCTCCAAGATGGAACCACTGGGGGCGGCCGTAAACGGCGAGCTGCTCGAGCGCGCGGAACGTTTCGTCGCGGAAGCCCCACCCCGTCTCGGGATTCACCAGGTCTGCCAACGTGTACGTGACGATATCCAGATCGGGCGATATCGAGAGGCCATGCATAACAATATCGTCGCCGGTATTCACGACGACCGTCAGGTCGCGTGGATCCATGACGCGATTGAGTCCCAGTAACAGCTTTGAGGCGCCAATCCCGCCCGCTAATGCCACGATGTCCATCAGTGTCTCGCCTGGTCGAGCAGCATGGGATTTTCTCGGTGCGCGGCCATGCGTTCTAGTGGCAGGAGTTCGTCTGCATCTACGTGTTCGAACACGCGCCGGATTTTGTAGGTTGTGGTGCGCTCGGCGGGCGTACGACCAATCGTCCGGATCAACGCGCGAAGCTCACCCGGTGAGACAGATTCTCCGAAGTTAGCTCCTGCGGATTTTGAGATGCTCTCCTCCATCAACGTGCCGCCGAAATCGTTGGCGCCCGCTTCGAGGCAGGCCAATGCCCCTTCGAAACCAAGTTTCACCCAGGACACCTGGACGTTCTTAATGTGTCCGTTCAGGAGCAAGCGGGCGAGCGCATGGACCAGCAAGTGTTCCGCGAGCGAACTCCCTGCACGCGCGCGGCCCGCGCGAAACAGTCTGGTCTGTGAATGGATGAAGCCCAAAGGGACAAACTCGGTGAACCCGCCCGTGTCCATTTGAATCTCGCGCAGCAAGAGCAAATGCCGTACCCAATGCTCGGGCAGCTCTGCGTGACCGTACATCATGGTGCTAGTGGACGGAATGCCGAGCTCGTGCGCCGTTCGAATCACGTCAATCCATTGGCGGACCGAGAGTTTGTTCGGGCTCAAGAGCTGGCGCACCTTGTCATCCAGGATTTCTGCCGCCGTTCCCGGGATGGTACCTAGCCCTGCCTCTTTCAGTGTTCGCAGGTACTCAGGCAGATTCATGCCGGTCTTTTCGACGCCGTACACGATTTCCATGGGCGAATACGCGTGCAGATGCAGGTTCGGCAGACGCGATTTGATGGTGCGCAGAAGATCAGCGTAATACGTGCCCTCCAAGTCGCGGGGCAATCCACCCTGGATGCACACTTCCGTGGCGCCGCGCTCCACCGCTTCGACTGCTTTGGCAACGAGCGACTCTGTAGCGTGAAAATAGGCATCCGGCGAGCGGGCGCCTCGGCCGAATCCACAGAACGCGCAGCCTACGATGCACACATTCGTGAAGTTCATGTTCCGGTTCACGACGTAGGTCACTTGATCGCCGACCGCGCGCCGCCGAAGCTCATTCGCAATCTTTACCACCGCGAGAAGGTCGTCGTCTGCCGTGCCACACAGGGCGAGCCCGTCGTCAAAATTGAGATCTCTTCCAGCGAGAGCCCTCTCGAGGACATCGGCAACAGTCGGACTCGCAGCTTTGAAAGCCTGCTCCCAGGAGATCTCTCGCCACCGAGGATCCATGGCTTTCAGCATTTGTCACTCTCTCTTTCGGGCATAACCGCCTTCTCCCTGGAGTTTCTGCAAACAAGATTGGACGTGTGCATCCACGAATCCCGGCTGCGACGAGAATTCGGGATAAATCGCCAGCCGCTCCCGCAAGACGAACCCGGCGGCGGCCGTCTTTTCGGCCAGTAGAGAGATCTGTGGCCAGGCTGCCTCCGGATTGATGAAGTCTTTTGTAACAGGGGAAATTCCACCCCAGTCGTTGATCCCGGCTTCTAACAGCAGAGGATAGTCGTCCGAGAGCAGGTTGGGCGGAGACTGAATGTTCATCCCGTGGCCGAAAATCAATCGGGCTACGGCCAGGGTCCGTCGCAAATCCTCGGTCGAAGGCTCGGGCGCCAGGGCCATTCGCGTCCCGGGCTTGGCTCGGAACGGCTGGACGATCACTTCCTGGATGTGGCCATATTTCTCGTGGAGATCGCGAATGGCGAGCAGCGAATCGACACGCTCTTCGGCGGTTTCGCCGATGCCAATGAGGATACCCGTCGTAAAGGCGATCGACAACCGCCCCGCATTCTCGATCGTTTGCAATCGAAGCGATGGCACTTTGTCCGGGGCTCTCCAATGCGGGCCGCCTGAGCGCCACAGGCGGGGACTGGCACTTTCAAGCATCAGCCCAAGACTGACATTTGATTCCTTCAGGCGGCGCAGATCGGCAGCAGGCATGAGACCGGGATTGGAATGGGGAAGCAGGCCAGTTTGGTCGAGAACGAGCTGCCCCATTGCCGTCAGGTATTCGAGCGTGCGCTCGAAACCCTGTTTTCGCAGGAACGCTCTGGCCTCTGGGAATATCGTCTCCGGCTGATCACCCAGGCTGAACAGGGCCTCTTTGCATCCCGCACGACGTCCGGCTTCGGCCACCGCGAGAACTTCTTGCGATGTCATAAATGGTTGGCCATCGGCCGCAGGGTCCGCTCGGAACGTGCAATAGCCGCAATAATCGCGACACAAATGCGTCAGCGGGATGAAAACTTTCTTCGAGTAGCTAACCGTACAGCCTTTTGATCGGTCCCGAACGGCTGCGGCCGCCCGGAGCAAGGAACTTAGTTCGGCGTGCGCGATTAACAAGAGCGCTTGTCCGCGGGATATGCCACAGCCTTCGATCCCGCGTTCGAGGGCGGCAATCACTTGAGATGTAGTTGCCAGCCCTTTCATTGAAGCCTTGCGCCTTTCAAAATCGGGCTCTCCGTCTATGGCCCAAAGTGAGATCCCGGAGCATGCGCGATTCGTACTCCGCGGCGCAGGGGATTATAGTGCATCCACGTCGCCCTAGGTGAAACCGTGTGAATATTCACTAGTGTATACAAGTTTTCTCTTGCTGACTATTCAGGCAGGTCGGACCGCCGCACGGTGGCACCCGCGAGAGGCTTCCCATTTTGCTATTTCCTTTGGCTCCATCACAACTTCTCGTGGTTTGAAGGAGATTTCGTGCGGTCCAAAAGAAAGCTCATGTATACGCTTGTACACATTCCAGTTAGGCGCGTATACTTTCTTTCCCGGAGGAAAGATGAGTGTGTCGAGCGGCGACGCCGTCAATTGCGATATTCATCGAAGGGTTCCCAGCTCAAAGGCGTTGCTGCTGGAATGGTGCTAGCCGCCTGATGTTTTCAGCTGACTATCCTCATTGGCACTTCGACAATCCGGCTCGACCTTTTAAGGTCGATCTCTCGAAGGAAGATCGCGCAGCCATCCTAAGTGAGAATGCGGTAGCCCTATTCCAGTTGAACATGAAATGAGTCACCATATCGTCGCTACATTGGGCGAAATCGCGCCAGGCGGACGAAGGCTATTCACTGTGGCTGGATGCGCGGTCGGCGTGTTTCATGTGGACGACGAGTACTTCGACCCTGCTCGATCGTTGTCCGCATCAGCGCCCCCCTGTGCGGCGACATGCTGGTCAGGCTTGTGGAATCGGGCGGGCCTGGAGAGTACCGAGTCACTCGCCAGCGAGAGTTGTGTTGCCCTTGGCACGGATGCGAGTTTCATATCCGAACTGGGCAGTCCTGGTGTTAGCCGTCCAAACTGCGAGGGGGACCTACCCTGCCACGGTTGAACAGGGAGGACAATTTTCTGAATTGGAGTGCTGGACTGTAATGGGTTGGGAATGACCAGACACTCTTTCCATGAAAAGGAGAAGAAACAGTGGGCTACAAAAGCTTAGAGGACGTGCTACAAGCCACCGGGAATCCGGTGAAACTGCTGCGCAACTCGCAGACCGGGCCATATGTCTATCCTGTGGTCCCCAGCGAGTTCTCGAACTGGAGAGATGAGCAGCGCGCTTGGCAGCAGACGTGCGTTCTCTTCAATCAGTCCTATCACATGACGGATATGTACCTTGAGGGCCCCGATGCGCTGAAGTTGCTTTCTGATCTTGGCGTAAACAGCTTCAAGGGATTCGAACCCAACAAGGCCAAGCAGTTTGTTCCGTGCAATTATGACGGCTACGTGATCGGCGACGTGGTTCTCTTCTATCTCGACAAGAACCTCTTCAATCTGGTCGGCCGTCCTTCCGTGCACAACTGGGTGCAATACCACTGTGAGACTGGCGGCTACAACGCCAAGGTGGAGAGGGATGAAAGAGCTGCCGCTAGACAAGGACCAATCGTTCGAAAGGTTTACCGCTATCAGGTGCAGGGCCCGAATGCGATGAAGGTGATCGAGAAGGTCACTGGCAAACCCGCCCCGGACCTTAAGTTCTTCAACATGACGTCGATCTCGATCGCGGGCCACGACGTGCGCGCGCTACGCCACGGTATGGCCGGCCAGCCCGGCCTGGAACTTTTTGGCTCTTGGGACCAAGGCGAAGCAGTGAAAGCAGCGATCGTCGATGCCGGCAAAGAATTCGGTCTTCGGCTCGTGGGCGCACGCGCGTATTCGTCCAACACGCTAGAATCCGGCTGGATTCCTTCTCCGATGCCTGCGATTTACAGCGGCGACAAGATGAAGGCGTACCGGCAATGGCTTCCCGCGAACTGTTACGAAGCGATCGCTTCCCTCGGTGGCAGCTTCTATTCCGATAACATTTCGGACTACTACCTCACGCCTTGGGATCTTGGCTACGGACCCATTGTGAAGTTCGACCACGATTTCATTGGACGCGAGGCGCTTGAGAAGTTGGCGACCAAACCGCATCGGAAGAAGGTGACGCTCGCGTTGAACGACGAGGATGTGACCCGTGCCCTCAGCACGATGTTCCAGAAAACGAATCGAGCCAAGTACTTCGATTTCCCCTCGGCTGTCTATTCGACGCTGCCGTACGACAAGGTGCTGAGCAACGGCAAGACGATCGGCATCTCGACCTGGTGCGGCTATAGCGCGAACGAAGGGAAGATGCTGACTCTGGCGATTCTCGACCAGGAGCACAGCGAGCCCGGTACGGACGTAACTTTCGTGTGGGGCGAGGAGGGCGGCGGATCGTCGAAGCCAACGGTCGAGCGCCACGTCCAGACGGAAATTCGCGCGGTCGTCAGCCCAGTTCCTTACGCCGAAGTAGCGCGGACCTCTTATGCTGACGGTTGGCGGACGCATCAGAAGGTCGGCGGAGCCGAGGTCACGAGCCGCAAATAAGAGAACGGAAGGATCGCCCCGCGAGGTGTGGGGGCGTGATCTGGGCTGACTAGGACACGGGTCCGCGACTAGGGTCGAGCGCCCGTGTTCCGGGCCGGCCATTTTCACAGTTGCTGGAAAGCGTCGTTTCCACTGAGAAGAGTCGCGCAAAATTTGAGTCGGAGAGATCGACATCAGGGCTTTGGCAGAGTTCGCCAAAGAGCCGGGCTTTATCGTCCTGCACGATGTCACGGACGGTGAACCAGAGCCAGATCAGTTAGAGGACAAACAGCCCGACGTTGAAAATCACCATGTGTTGAAGGTAAAGGTCCTTGAACCATTGGAAGAAGAATACAGCGGCGAAGGCTAGTAGACCGAGCAAGCCCATATCCGAAAGCGGCGTCTCGAGAAAGGGGTGCTACCGAAACCATCTCAGGACGCCAGCCTACGATTGGCGTCCTGAAATACTGGCGACCGATTCACTGTATCCACTGTTGCCAAATCGATCTCGCTCTTGCTGTCCGAGATGATCTAGGATTGACTCAGCGTTACAGCAGGCACTGAGGGAAGTGGCTACAAACAGTAGGGTTTTGCGGATTTTCCTCGGTTTTCTGCATTTCCAGCGATGGAATCCCGGTATCGCTACCAAACGCCCCTCCAAGCGCGCATGCCTCACGGGATTCAGTGTGCCCAGTATTTCGACTCGAAGGAGCCACCCACCCTTCGCAGGGGCTCATCCCCGAAGCTTCATCCAAGCATTTGCGATGCTGATCGAGCTACCCGAAGATTGCGGACCAGGCATATTCGACGGCGACGATGCCCGCGTAGCCGACGCCCAAGTAGGCGGCCAAGTATACGAAAAAGAAAGCGCACGCCATCACCGAGCGCTTGAGAGGAAGCTTCTTCGCAGGGGATTCCCACGCGCGCCGGATCACGTCACGCGATTGTGCCGGAGGGAACGGCATGAAAGCGCTTTCTTGAAGGGTGGAAGGGTATTGATAGGATTCGCTCATGGCGGGAGTCTAACGGGGCGGCGGAGAACAATCCAATTCAAAGAAGCGTTCGAAGCCATCGCATTTAGAAATAGTGACGACTCATCGGCGTGCGGGCATATGAGTTACAGATGCACGAGCTGCGCGGTCGACGCAGCAAGCGTTGCCGCCACGTCATCCGAACCCGGTGCGGGAGAATCCGACATATCGTTTCCTCTAGCGATAAAAGTCAATTATTAATTCTACGGTCGACCAGGGTTTTGGTGAGAGGCAAGAAACCATTCCGCAGATCCAGATTCAAGAGCAGTTGAGGCCTTTTTTGCGATTAGTGCGAAACCTTTAGCGCGAGCATCCTTTGCAAGTCGCTGTAGCACGACCCGGCCTGCGGTTGGATTCGGGCCTGTCGTTTGAATTTCGCCCAAGGCAAGCGAAGCTTCCATCTGCGTTTGGACGAAACCGAGCTTATTCGCTTCGGTGAAAGTGCTCTTGGCAAGATGTTCTGCACCGCTAAAATCTCTGGCAGCAGCCAGAACATAAGAATCATCGACCTCGAAAACGAGGCGCGTGGCCACATCGCTACTTTTCGCAGACAGTGTCTTTGCCTTGGCGATAGCTTGCTGCGCCTCACCGACATTTCCTTGCTGCACCAGCGCCCGGGATAACAAAGCCAGCGCCACAATCTGTTCGTCCGACTCGTTCTCTTTCTGAAACTCCTGAACGGCGTCCTGCGCGAACTTCTCGGCGGTTGCACCCTGATTCGAATCACATGCTAACTCTGCAAGAAAGACTTCGGTCTCAGCCACAGAACCTTTTTCGCCCAATTGCTGTCGCAATGAAAGAGATTGGTCGTAGAACTTCTTCGCCCCATCGAGGTCGTCTCGTTGCCGGTGCAATTCCCCCATCGAGACAAGCGTGCTCGCATAATAGTCCTTGTCGCCGATCTGTTGTTGGATGCCGGCCGCTTGCTGGAACATCTGCATGGCGGCGTTCAAATCACCTTGTTGCATCAGAACGTCGCCGATCACTTTGAGGTCGCTTGCTTCGGAACTCTTGTGACCTACTTCGCGGGCCAATATCAACGCATCGCGGTATTCCGACAGGGCCTTACCCAACTGCCCTTCTAAATGAAAAAGATCACCCGTATTAGCTTCAACGACCTCCATTCCATGCTTGTCCCCAACATCGCCGTAGTCTCGAAGAGCTTCGGAGTCCATTTTTTCTGCCGAAGCCGCATCGCCCTCTTGAACCGCGATCACACCGAGATTCCCAAGTTCACGGGCAATAGCCCTCTTGTCGCCGATTCTTCGCGCGAGGGCGAGGGCCTGGTCGTACAAAGCCTTCGCCTGTGAAAGATCCCCGTCATCGAGCGGCACCTCGGCCGCCGAATGCAGGGTTTGCGCTTCGTCAGCCAGATCTCCCGAGTCTGCGTAAATGCTCCGCGCACGATTGCACGCTTTTGCCGCGTTCTGTGCCTGTCCGAGATTCGCGAACGCCCGGCATTGAAAGAAAGAGGCGCGCGCAGTCAAAAGTCTTGCCCCAGATGCTTCGGATTTCCTGATCGCTGCCTCTGCGGCGGCAACCGCCCGTTGGTTGTCCGATAACAAGAATGCCGCCTGTTCCTCGGCCAAATCAATGCGTGGGTCGTTCTTTGCCTCAGGCGACGTTGCCCGGAGCTTGGCGAGCGAATTTAAAGCATCATTCGATCTTTCCCCGCCAATCTGCGCGTTCACTAAATCGAGACCATACCCCAAGTTATCTGGAAACGAAGCGCAGAGCGTTTGATAGGTTTGAATGGCTTTTTCCCAATCCCTGCTTGCTTCATAATAATGAGCTTCCACGACAGCGTGGTCTTCCGTGGATAACAGGTTGCCCAGATCCAATGCTTTCTTTGCTTCGGCCACTGCGTTCTGGTTATATCCGAGATCTGTCCACGCCTGTGCCAACGCGGCGTGTGCAAGAGGATAAGAAGGATCCGCGTTCACGGCGTGTTCGAGCGTGTCTCTAGCCCCGACAACGTCAAAGCCTCGAAGCTTCGCCAACCCTTCGGAATAGAGGCGCATGGCGTCCGGACTGGAGGATACCGATGCTCGTATTCCGGTCGATTGCAATTCGTGGATCTCCGCTACACCGAGTTTATCCCGTAGCTGTCTTCCGCTCCGCGAAACCAGATCCAGCAGTTGGTCCTCGCTGCTCGTTTCAGAAACGGCTGCGATCGTTTCTCCGTTGGCCGCATTTTGCATCCGAAGATCGAGACGGATTTGGCCTCCAGAATCCTTTCCCAAGTCGAGATAGGATCCTAGAACGACGAAGTCAGTGCTCAGATTGCGGCGAACACGATCGAGGGAATCGGGAGCCAAACTATCCACGTCCGATAGCGCAAGATCGGTCTTCATGCGCGCAACAGTTTCTCCGGGTACGGTGCGAATCTGTTCACCCGCTCCCAGCTCTGTTGTCAGCATTTCCGACAGAGCGGTCGAGATCCACGCAGTGTCCTCACGGGCTGAAAGGTTCTTGAATCCTAATACGGCCACCGAACGCCGAAACCCAGCGGGAAGACTCGCTATTTTCTTATCTACGTCTCGCGTCCTTACGTGCCGTGCCTCCCACACGCCAATGGCGCCCGCGAGGACCAGCAGGATGATTGCCGTGCCGACGGATTCTTTGTGCCTTTGGAGAAATCGGCCGCCAAGATAGGAAAGGGTCGGCCGTCGGGCAACCACCGGGCGGCCACCAAGATGGCGTTCGATGTCATTCGACAACTCCTGCGCGGAAGCGTAGCGGTCTTCGGGTTTCTTGCGAAGCGCCTTCATCAGGATGGTATCGAGGTCGCCTTGCAGACGGCGCCGAAGTTCGATCGGTTCCATCCCGCGGTTTTTGGCAACGAGCTCAGGCGTAATGACCGTGGTGTTTCCGGTGGTATCCCGCACGCGATTTTCGGTCCTTCCCACAACCGTGCTCGGCTTTTCGGCTTCTTCTTCGCAAATGGATCGCTCGACCTCCAAAAGGGACGCAGTCGCAGCCCGATAGGGCCGATGATCCGTCAACAACTCGTAGAGCATCACTCCGAGTGAATAGATGTCGGTTGATTTCGTTACCTCATGGCCGCGCACCTGCTCCGGGCTTGCGTATTCGGGTGTCATTGGACGCCAGGTCGTTTGGGTGACCAACCTTGTGTGAAAGAGGGCCGGGTCCAATAGCTTGGCGATGCCGAAATCCAGGAGGCGAGGCACCCCGTCTTGCGTGATCAGGATATTTGCAGGTTTGAGATCGCGATGGATGATTCTCTTTTCGTGTGCGTATTCCACGGCCGAACAGACCGTCCGAAAAAGTTGCAGGCGCCCCTCTATAGAGAGCGTGTGAATGTCGCAGTACTGATCAATGGGTACGCCATCCACATAATCCATGACGAGGTACGGCAAGCCCTCTTCGGTGCTTCCACCATCGATGAGCTTCACGATGTTCGAATGGTCAAGCGATGCCAGCGTTTGCCGTTCGTTGCGAAATCGGCGGAAGATCTCCTGGGCATTTGTGCCAGGCAGGACCATCTTAATGGCGACTTGCTTTTGGAAAAGTTGATCGTCCCGCTCGCCCAAATACACGACGGCCATCCCGCCGTGTCCGACCAAGCGAATAACGCGATACGCCCCAACCTTTCGTCCGACCATGGAGTCCGGTTGGAATGAGAGAAAATGCGCTACCGGGGAATCCTCGAGAAGACTATCGGCGTCTCCGCTGTGAGCCACGAGAGATTCCACTTCGGCGCGTAACGCCGCGTCCTCACCGCACGCCTGGCGGACAAAGGTACTGCGCTCAGCAGGACTTCGCTCCAGCGCAAGTGCGAGAATCTCTTTTACGTGTTCCCATTTTTCAGGCATTTCAATTCCCGCGCGGTTTGGAGAGTTCGCGGGCCAACCAGGCTTTTGCCACAGACCAGTTTCGCTTGACCGTGGCCGGCGAGACTTCCAGGACGCCGGCGGTTTCTTCAACGCTCAAACCGCCAAAAAAGCGCAGTTCCACGAGGCGAGCTTGCTGCGAATCGATCTCGGCCAACCGCGTGAGAGCTTCGTCCAGCGCGACTACATCCGCGGGCCGGGTTTTCGAGATGATGGAAGCTTCCTGCAGGAACACCCTCTCGGAATTTCCGCCTCTTTTGGCGGCCTGATGACTGCGACTGTAATCGAGCAGAATCCGGCGCATCAGCTGGGCCGCAATGCCAAGAAACTGGCTGCGGTTCTCCCACCGAACTCCTCTCTGGTCGACCAGGCGGAGGTAGACCTCGTGGACGAGAGCTGTGGCCTGAAGCGTGTGATCGCGGCGTTCTTGCCGCAGGTAATGGCCGGCGATGCGGCGCAATTCCGAATAAAGGGCGGACGTGCGCTCTGCGAGGGCGCGGTCATTTTCGCCGTCAGGATTCGCGAGTCTTGCGATATCTTCAGGCAATTGGCGCACGGCTCTGGCCGTAGTTCCGCTGCAAACGAGCGAATGCGGGATCGATGACCCCACGCGCTCCCCTCAGGGTCTCAGAGTATATATGCCGGGCAGGAACAATCAAAATAACCATTGCTGCGACAAGCGATAGAACAAGCGGTCTGTCCTAGGCAGCCCAGGACCGGGCAGGTTCGTCCCAAAATCGTCTCCCGTGCCTATTTACAGAAAGTTTGCAGGGCGGTGAGCCGCTTGGCAGCGATTTTACGCGTTATGGATAGGCAGTGTAACGAATTCACGCAGCCGATCGGACAAGCGTTCGTAACAGCGAGAACGCCCTCAAAGGAGATTCAGATGGCGGAGAAATCCAAACCAGCCCCGAAGGAAAACAAGAAGGGCAAGAAACTTCAAGGCAAATCAATACAAGCGGTTCGCACCTTGTCGAAGCCGTTCAACCCCGTTGATGGCTAAAACGAATGACTCGCAATTGAAATAGGGCGCGCCTATCGCCAAGGGCCTTCGTACGCTTCATACGCGCTGCGAAGGCCTCTGGCGGAAACCTAACTTATTTCTGTGTTTCATGGCGTGTTGCGAGATTCGCGCCTACGGAAGCCACAAGAACGAGCAAGTGCGGGAGTTGCAAGAAAGTCAGAAAAACCGCCGCAGAGGAAACGAGAAGCCGGACGTCCGCGAAACCTGGAGAAAAATGATGGCCGTCATTCGTAAATCCGCGCCGGCGATAGCCCGGCATACACTCATACTCATTTGCGGTTTGGTGCTGATCGGTGGTTTGGTGGCGCCGAGTGCGCATGGTCAGGCACAAGGATCGCTGGGCGGTTACATGGAGTTGTCCACCGTAGCAGACGGCTCGGGCTCAACCGTTTTTGGGCCCGGACAAACGGTGGCGATCGACGGGGCCATGCCGTTCGTTTATATCTGCCAGTCGATGTACGACACCAATAAATTTCCAAAACCTAATCTGCAGATCTATCCCGCAGCGGATTTTTACGTCATCCCAGATACCGGGACGCCTTTGACGTATGGCACTAAGCTTACTGACGTAAACGGAGCGCCAAACACGGTTATCGGGCTGTCAGATGGCTCTTTCACGGATGAGATTGTGGCGATCACGAAGCCGGCTGGAAATACCGGCGCAGGTAAGTACTCGATTGTGATGGATGCGTGCCAGACCGGTATCTACGATCCGGCTGGGGGGGACATGGTTCTGGGCGATGCCTCCGAAATGGGTTTCATCGTCGAGGAGCCGTCGACCCTGGCGCCTCTGAACTACAGCCCCATAAAAACGAGCGCCAGCCAGTATGTGGATGCGCTATCCGGAATTACGGTCAATCTTCCCTTGGGCGCCAGCGTTACCATCCCCTCATTTTGCGCGGCGTATGGGAAGCTGGGCCAGGATGTGCCGGGCGGCACGGCTCTGGCCGGTTGGTTTCAGACTGCCGGCGCTTACTGCCAGGACCTCATTGGAAAGTACAAGGGACTCGCGGCCGATCCCCCGGACCCGAACTATAAGGTGTTCGCGGAACTGGGCGATATCAATTACGCATCGTATTCTGCCAGCACGCCGCTAGAGCGCGCCGCCAGGACGCTGGCCAACGCCATGGCCGACCAGGATGCCGCGAGCAATGCTTTCCTGAACTCCATTCAAAAATTTCAAGGCGCGCAACAGGCAGGCGACGATGAGTGGACCATGCTGCAGCTCATGCAGATGAACAAGGACATCAATTTGCTCGTTGGGTCCGGCGGATCGATGCTGCGGACCTACGCCGCGCTCCAAGCGCTCAACTTCGCGTTACAGCAAGACCCGCTCGGCACCTCGCCAGACGCTCAGAATTTGGAGGCCTTACTTCCAACGATGGAGCAGGCGCTCGGGGCCATGCTGACTCCGATGGGCGGTTTTTTTCAGCCCTACTTCGACGGCTTTGGGGACCTGCAACTCAGGCCGGTCGGGCTACAAGCGTATATCCAGGTCTATCTCGGCCAGTCTTATGACACCAACATCCTGCCTGGCATACCTCAGGAACGAACGCTGGAGGGTCTGCCGCCTATCGTTCTGCCGTATCCCACGGCGAGCACAGGGGGGAACTACAATGCGGCGCCCGGCACGGCGATCACTCTCAATGCCAGCCAGTCGACCGATCCAAGCGGTGGTCCCCTCACCTATGCGTGGGACCTGAATGGCAACGGCACATTCACCGACGCTACGGGGCCGAAGCCGCAATATACCTACAGCCAGCCGGGGACGCGAACGATCGCCGTTCAAGTAACCGACGCCAGTGGGAACACCAACACCGCGTATGGGCTGGCGAATATCGGCGACGTGAACTCGCAGGACATCATCGCGATGCCGCTCCAACGCCAGATCTATGACATTCATCCCGACGGAAGCTACGTTCAGCTCACCTCCGGCAATCCTGGTGGGAATATCGGCGGACTCGAGAAGCTGCACGTCGATGTCAATGGGGACATCTTGGTACTCGATGAGCAAAATGGAATTCAACGTTTCGATTCCAATGGAAATCTGCTGTCCACAATCAGTCCGGCACAGGTGAGTTCGCTGATCGGAATCCCGCTGCAGACTTTCAGTGACTTTGCCATTGATGGCAGCGGAAATATTGATCTGACTGTATTCGAGGACTTCGGCCCAGGCATCGTGAGTTTCGCACCGTTCGGTTCATATGCCACCGATCTACCGGGACACTCGAAACTTATCCGCGTAGCCCCTGATGCGAGTTGGGCTACGTATCTGACCGATTTGAGTCAGCCCTATATGTCTATTGCCACCGTTGGCGGAGTCCTAACTGAATCCGTTGACCCTACAGATAGTTGCTACGGGAATGCTGGATACATCCGTGTGGATCCCAATACCGGCGACATCATAGTCAGCAACGTGAACAACTCCGTCGGCGCCATCGGAAGCACCTCGATGTGCAGCGATGGAGTTCTTAGCATCAATCCCACAACGGCCGCAATCACGGTGATGATCCCGCCCACCGCGTGCGATGGCTACGGATGCCAGCCCCAAACGATCCCGCCTTTCGGAACCTTTGGCAGCACCGATCTCACATTCGGCGGGAGCAGTCTCCACGCGGGGGTTTACGGAGGTATCGCACCGCAATTCCAGGGATTGTTCGTGCTGGATGCGCAAGGCAACTACATAATCGCTCCGATTCAGGTTGTTGGCCTTCGCATCGGGCGGGTGGCTAATCCTCCTCAGATCACCAACAATAACGGCACTCTTGATATCGACACCTTCCCTGTTTCTGTACAAGCGCCGGGAGAGCCCGTTCTGTATCTGAATTCGATAACCGTTGACGACGGCGGGGACTACATCGGGGTCGGCACGGATGGCTCCGGGATCTACAGCGGGCAGGTATTTCGCGTTACGCCCGATGGCGAGATTTTTCAGGTGAACTCCACGATACACCCCCCCTATTCAGCACTTGCCGTAGTGGACGTTGTTCCGCAGGTCAGAGCGGTCGCCCCGAGCGACATGCCGGCGCCGCCGGCCATCACGCTTTCGAATCTTACCGTCGGACAGAATTCCTGCCCCGGCGCGGCACAATTAAGCGTGACCGTGCAGAATACCGGTAGCACTGCGACGACCCTGCCCGTGCAGGTCGTTTTCTTCGACGGCGATCCGGGGCTGGGAATGGCCGTGGGAACCGCGACCACCGGCGGTGTGCTTCCAGCTGGCGGTTCTGTGACGCTGTCAGCGCCGTGGGCGTCGCCATCCGGCGGCACTCACAACGTGTTCGCCTTGGCTTTGGGCGCGAACACTGTGAACGTCGAATTCGAGGTTTGCGTGCCGTCGCAGTACGCCGCCAACCCGCTTTTGCTTTCGCCGCCGAGTGGCAGCAACGCGGCGGGCGCCACCTTCACGGTCACCGCTCAACTGGTCGATATTTTCGGCGGCGGTATCAGCGGCGCTCCGGTCACCTTCACGGTTTCAGGAGCGAACTCCGCGACCGGGGCGGCCACCACCGACGCGAGCGGCACCGCTCAGTTCAGTTACTCCGGGAAGAATCCCGGTCAGGACACTATCGTCGCCACGAGTAACAACGTCACCAGCAATACTGCTACCGAGACGTGGACATCCACGCTGGCTGCAACAACGACAACCGTAGCTTCGTCACTCAATCCAGCAACCGTCGGCCAGTCCGTAACTTTCACTGCGACCGTGACCGGCAGCAGTCCTACCGGCACGATCCAGTTCCTCGATGGCTCGACCAGTTTGGGTACGGCGGTCCTGACGGGAGGCACAGCTGCAATTGCGCTCTCAACCCTGTCCGTCGGCACGCACTCGATTACGGCGGCTTACAGCGGAGACAGCGCCAACGCCACAAGCACGTCCGCCGTTTTGAGCGAAGTGGTCTCGCCCGCTGCGACGCCACCTGTCGTGACGCCTCCTGCAAACATTTCCATACCTGCAACCCAGGCGGGCGGCGCAACCGGCAGCGCTTCACCGGCGCTTGCTGCCTATCTGGCAGGCGGATCAGCGGTGGCTAGCTCTGGCCCTGCGCCGACGCGTCTACCTCCGCAAGTAGGCGGCGTTCTGGTTAGCAATTCGACGCTCTTTCCGGTGGGCATAACCACTGTCACGTTCCTGTTTGAGGATTCCAGCGGCAACATCGGCAGCGCGACCTCGACCGTCACGGTCACTCTCGGAACGCCGCGAATCACCGGCTCGATCGCCGGGGTCGGAACCGATCCGTCGTCCGGCGCGACTTACGTGAACATCGTGCTCACAAACACAGGAACTGGAAGCGCACAAAACCTGCAAATCGGTTCTTTGGGGCTCCGCGTGCTTTCCGGTACGGGAACGGTTGCCTACAATTCGACCTTGTCCCCGTCCATCCCGATCACCATCGGCAATTTGGCCGTGGGCGCTGCGGTGACAACCCGCGTGTATCTGAATCTTTCGGGCACGGTGACGCGGATCGCCTTGACCGAGAGTGGCCCAGTGCAGGACGTTCTGGGCACGAACTACACCTATTCGACATCGGAAGCTCTGGTTCCATGATCGAAAGCTGAGGGAAAAACGGAAATATAGGAGAACTATATGCGACGCTGCCTCTGCTGGTTTTCTCTCGCTCTCGCTGTGCTGGTCGCGACCCACGCAGTCCGGGCCGACGACACCGTCACGTTCACGGTGCTGCCGCCCGATGTCTCTGGCCCGGCCGGGACAACGGTAGGCTGGGGCTATTCGATCACGAATAACAGCACGACGGACTACCTGGACATTAGCGGCGTTGACGCCGGCGTTTTCCTGGACGGCACTCCGGATTCCTCGCCGTTCCTTTTCTCTTTCTCGAGTTTGGCGCCGGGAGCGACGGACACGCAGGCCTATGATCCTCTGAACGATCTTGGGCTGTTTCAGTTGACGTGGGACGCAGACGCGCCGGTGGGCTTCACGAACTCGGGGACTTTCGGGCTTTACGGTGCATTCTGCGATCCTTCACTCGGCGACAACACGTGCGCGGAGGATTTGTCCGTCCCAAGCACGGACCTCGCATTCGCCGACTATTCGGCTACCGTGAGCCCTTCGGGTGTGGTGGCCACTCCCGAGCCGGGAACGCTGCTGCTACTGTGCAGCGGACTGAGCATGGTCGCCCTGGGTTCCAAGCGCCGCAAATTCGAGGTCTGAGCCGAAAATCTATGTTCAAGTTTAGCTAACATGCTCGGCGCCAGCATGCGCCCGGAACAGGTTTTTCGAATGCGGCCGAGAACATAGATTTCAAACAGAAAATTTTCAATCCTTTCGGCAAGATAAAACCCGCACGCCGAGTAATTCCAATGACGGTCGAATTCCTTTCTCAGCTCAGTTTTAGAGAGAAGGGAACGGGAGAGGCGGAAACTCCATTTGTGTTTCCGTTGCCCCACAATGCATAGAAGCTAATCGGCAGCGTGAAGAAAGCGCATAAAGCTGCGATCGCATACGATTCAGCGAGCCTGACTTGCGAGATTCGCAGGGTCCCGATTGGAATCGGCGCAAAACTTTTCGTAGACCGCCACGTCCTGCGTGCTTCCCATGACAATGGGAACGCGGTCATGGAGGGAGCCGGGTTGGACGTCCAGCGCGTTTTGCGTCCCAGTCGTGGCGGCGCCTCCGGCTTGGTCCATGATGAAAGCCATGGGAGCGACTTCGTAGAGGAGGCGCAGCTTCGGTTTTGGCCGTTGCGGATTGCTGCAATCGGCGGGATAAAGGAAGACGCCTCCATATAGCAGGGTGCGGTGGAAGTCGGCCACCAGGGAGCCGATGTAGCGCAGCGAGTAAGGCCGGCCGGTCGCGGTGTCCTTTTGCTTTAGATACTCGATGTATCTCCGCGTCGGTTCGTCCCAGGTGGCGACGTTGCCTTCGTTGACGCTGTAATACTTGCCTTTGGGCGGGATGAGGATTCGATCGTGCGAGAGGATGAACTCGCCGATGCTCGGCTCCAGAGTAAAGCCGTAGACGCCCTGCCCGGTGGTGTAAACGATCATGGTGCTCGACCCGTAGAGAAAATAGCCGGCCGCGATCTGCTCCGATCCTTTCCGAAGGCAATCTCCCAGCGTGCCGTCCCCGGAAGAAGAAATTCGGCGATGGACGGAGAAGATCGTGCCGATGCTGACATTTGCTTCAATATTCGAGGAGCCGTCCAGCGGGTCGTAGAGCAGGACATACTGCCCTTTGGGAAACTTTTTGGGAATGGGGATAATGTCGGGGCTTTCCTCGGAGACCATTACGCAGAGGTGGCCGCCATGATCCATGGCCCTGTAGATCGTGTCCTGCGCAATCCAGTCCAGGCGCTTCACCAAGTCTCCCGTGACATTGGCCTCGCCGGTCCCTCCGAAGATATCCGCCAGCCCTCCGCGGTTAACCTGGTGGGAGATCACCTTGGCGGCGAGGGTCAGGTCCCAAAGCAGGCCCGTCAGGTCGCCGGTCGCTTGCGGATAGGCGCGCTCTTGCTCGAGGATGTGCCGCTGGACCGTGGTCATCGATGTTGGCATGGAAAGTTCCTCTAGACGGAATTTACGATTTGGACCTCTGGCTCGCGCATCGTACGCTTCTCCTGCTCTGGGCACAACGAATTCACCACCTGAGCAGGCCCCAGCGAGATCAGCGGGGTTCCAGCAGCGCCGTCAAATGGACGTGTACGGACATTTAGCTTGTCAACACCCCACTTGTCCGTTCTGCATGTCCATCGGGAGTTAGTTTGTCCCGAGGCAAGAAAGAAGGCGGCCCGGGGTGAGGGCCGCCCTAGGTCATACTCTCTCATGAGGAAAGCCGCCTCAATGGTCGAGCCTTGTGGGCGGAGTGTTTCGGGTCGGCATTAATTCTTCCCGGTGCCCCTCCTGCTCACTGACTTTTGTTGAAGGCTGGCTTCCTCCGTTGAGCTCTTTTTATTCGTTCTCTCAAATGCGTGATGTGTTCCCGGTCACCTAGAGCCGTGATCTCCATCACGGTCACATGCAGCGAGCGGCAGTAGTTTATTTTGGTTAGCCTGCCTCAACCATGAAGAAATGAGGTGCCTGGTGCCGTGTATCGCGTGTTCAGGAAATTTGGGAATGACGAATCCCTGCACGTAGCATGCCGCGACGAGCTTGAACAGGCCGTGCAGCTCGTACGAGACCTAAAGGCCCTCTGGCCCGGACAATATGTGATCAAACTGAGCGGTGGAGTCGGCTCAGTTCTGGAACGGAAAGGCAGCGAAGTCTGGTTTGTCGCGCCAGATCAGACAGTCTACGAGGCCATCGAAAGAATGGCCGACAAGGGAGTGGGAGCATTGCTCGTAATTTCAGCGGGCAAGCTCGTTGGCATTGTCTCGGAGCGCGATTACACCAGAAAGGTTATCCTCAAGGGAAAATCTTCGAAGACGACGTCGGTCAACGAGATCATGACGAGCCCAGTGGTTTTCGTGACTCCTGACAAAGCCGTGGACGAGTGTATGGAAATCATAACGAGAAACCGCATACGTCACCTTCCAGTTATGGACGACAACAAGGTGCTTGGAGTTGTCTCAATCGGTGACCTGGTGAAATGGGTTGTCTCCGAGCAGGAAGAAACTATCGAGCACCTCCAGGACTACATATCAGCTAGATATCCAACATAATACCCCTGCCTTCAAGCCATCGATGAATTCCTGCAGAGAAACAATAGGTCTTTCGAAATCGCCCCGAATTCTTGTCGTAGGTAAAGTGTTTTGTTTTTGAGTTTCCTCGTTACAGAACTAATTAGGACTTGCGCCCTGATCAAGTTCTTTGCTCGACCTTCGCGCTGCATCACACCCGAGTGTGACGAACATCACGTCGTAACCGAGCACTTCGGATTCATACTGCGCTGCAGTTCCGGATGAAGGCTCCTGTCCCGAAAACGTTGGCGAATGCATCGAAGGAGTAACGTGAAAACCGGTGTGAGGTCCGCGAGCCAGGCTTGGTTTTTGGTGACGCTGGGGCTGTCTTGCCTCACGCTGCTCGCGCTCGTCTTTTCTCTCTGGGAGTTGATCGAGCACCGCTATTTTCGTGATCTCAACTACGTCACCATCCACTACCTCTATATCACACGTGGTATTGCTACTGCGCTTCTAACCGGGATCTGGGCTGCCTGGTTCGTATTGCGTGAACGCCGCCGACGAGAAGAGGAACTGGAACAATCTTACGAGTACTATCGCTCCATTCTCAACCACATGCCGGAAGCTGTCGCTTTGTTTGACGAAGCCTATCAGGTGGTGGAATGGAACGACGCCGCTGAGCGTCTCTTTGGTTTCGACCAGCAACAGGCGCTGGGACGACCTCTTCCAAACATTCCCGCTGGGCGATGGGCGGAACTTCGGGAGATTCTAGATCGCCTGAAAACGGACCAAAAGGTTCTCGACTACGAGACCGAAAGGTGCACCGCTCAGGGTCAGCAGATTCCTGTGGCTGCCAGTTATTCATGCATCCCACCAGTGGCCAACCGACCACAATTCTATGTCGAGGTTGTTCAGGACATTCGGCCTCGCTTGCAGATGCGCGACAAACTCCTGGAGCTGGAAAAGCTCACCTTGATGGGACAGATGGCTGCTGGCGCTGCTCATCACCTCAACACGCCGCTCACAGCGATGTTGCTTCAGGTGGAGATCCTGCGCGAGCAGATGCGAGAGGTCGGTCCAATTGAGGAACTGGCGACCATCGAGCAGCGCATCCGTTTTTGCCAAGTTTTCGTGCAGAACCTGCTCCAGTTCGGCCGTCGGCCTCGCTTGCAGCAGAAACCCATCGCGCTCGACGAAGTGATCGAGGCGGTGCTGACGCTCTTTCGACCGAGTTTGAACTTGAAACGCGCAACCTTACAAACGGAATGTGAGGAACTCGGCTCCTCTCGAATCCTCGGCGACCCAAATCACCTCGAAGCTATGTTTTCTGCTCTACTCAGTAATGCCGCGGATGCAATTCCCACCGGAGGACGGATTCACATCCGCGGCCATGTCCAGGCCGACCGAGTCGCTGAAATCAACCTGGACGACAACGGCCCCGGAATAGCCGACTTGCTCTGGCCGCGGATCTTTGAGCCTTTCTTCACCACCAAGCCTGCTGGAAAAGGCACAGGCCTCGGGCTTGCCATCGCACAGAACATTGTTGAAGAACACAATGGCACCATCCAGCTTCAGAATCGAAAGGAGGGAGGGCTGCGGGTGACGGTACGAATCCCCCTCCTTAGGGAAGGCTCCACGGTTAGCACCTTGGCCACGGAGGTGCACACATGAGCACGCCATTCGTCGAAGAAACTCTTGGAATCCTGGTAGTTGACGACGACGAAGTTCTGGCGACGAGTCTTGCCAAGATTCTGCGACAGCGGTACCCCTCTGTACACGCGGCGCTCTCCGGCACGGAAGCCATAGCTGTGCTATCTCGCGAAAAACAGATTCGCGTCGCACTAGTGGACTTGGTAATGCCGGTCGTGGATGGGCTTGGTGTCTTGGATTATGTCCGCCAATCCCGTCCAGACGTCAGTGTAATCCTCATGACAGGATTCGGAACCATTGAAACGGCGGTTGAGGCCATTAAACGCGGAGCGGAAGACTACATTACGAAGCCCTTTGATAGCGAAACAATACTCAAGAGGGTCTCGCGGCTAATGGAGCTTTACGAGCTTAAGGAACGGGTCGCACACCTCGAAGGACATAATGCGAGCGGGTCACCCTTCGAGGAGATCGTTGCGGGGTCGTCTGGAATGCGAGGTGTTCTCGGGCGCGCTCAGGTGGCGGCGCAGAGTGCGGCGCCGGTGCTGCTCGTGGGGGAGACAGGAACAGGAAAGGAATTGCTCGCCAGAGCGATCCATCGTTCCAGCCCTCGGAAAGCGCGACCCTTCATTCCCGTGAACTGTGCGGCAATTCCCCACGAGCTTGCGGAAAGCGAATTGTTCGGCCATCGCAAGGGTGCATTCACCGGCGCGGTGGCGGACCACGTCGGGCTCTTCCAGGCGGCACATGGCGGCACGATTTTTCTGGATGAAATCGTTGATTTGCCGTTCGGAGCGCAGGCAAAACTCCTGCGGGTGCTGGAAGGCGGAGAGGTCCGCCAGGTGGGAGGGACAAACGCCCTGCACGTGGACGTGAGGACTATCTCTGCTTGCAACCGGCCCTTGGCCGAAGTCGCGGGCAGCGGCTTACGAGAGGACCTATTCTTTCGGGTTTCGACCATCGTGATTCAAGTGCCTCCTCTCAGGGAGCGACGCGAAGACTTGTACTTGTTGAGCGAACATTTTCTGCAACAATTTACCCAACGGTATGGCCGGAATATTTCGCTAGACCGAGGGGCAGTAGATGCACTATTGGACTATTCGTTCCCCGGCAATGTCCGTGAACTCTCTCACATTCTCGAAAGCGCTGTGGCTGTTTCAACAGAGAATCCTCAGGTGATCAAAGAACGTGATATTAGTCCGCTATTGCGCGCACAGGCACCGCCGGCTGCCGCGTCCGTCGGGGTTGCTGCCGATTGCTCTCTGGTGAGTATGGAGAAATTTGCGATCCGCCAAGCGTTGAGGATTGCTAGCGGCAACAAGTCGCAAGCGGCTGAACTATTGGGATTGTCACGAGGCTCACTCTACCGCAAGTTGCGGGAACACGGTTTGGAGACTGAACCGTTGCGTAGCGATGAAGGGCGAGCTGTAAACTGAAGCTCCCGAAACAGTTTTCTGTTCAAAAATTGAACACCCGCCCAGTTCCGCCGTTTCCCCTTCTTTTTGAATCACTTGGCTGGGTTGCGCGTCTATCTGTGCAGTTTTGGCACAAGAGGGCAAGAAGATTCCCAGCCTGCTCAGTGTAAGTCACAACGCAATAACCCACGCTGGCACAGTAAGTTAGGTCGAGATTAACTCATCGAGTGATTGTGGCCCCTCTCGTGTATGCCTTATTGCGGGTGACGGGGGCTGCAGTTTGAGCAATCCGAACACAAAGGACAACCAAGCTGGCTCGAATGGGCAGAAGAGATTCTGGTTGTGGCTATTGGCTGCCGTGATGGCAGTTGCGCTTTTGTTCGAAGTCGTCAGGTGGGTCGTGGGTGGGCACGGCTGAAGCTTTTTGTTTCGGGCCCGGATCTGCAAGGCTCTGGTTTAAGAAGAGGCGTACAGTTTGTCGTGAAGATATCTGGCTTTTGTCGGGTCTTGTTGGTATATAGCCGGGATGAGAGGTAATCCCGAATGAAGAAAATGGGTGAGCCAATGACAAAGTATCCTAAGAAGCTCCGCAGGTGGGTTTGGCTGCTGGCTCTGCCCCTGTTGCAATTGGGAGCCGGTGTTGCTTTCGCCCAAAAGGAGCCGGCCGCAGCAGTAGGCACGTCCGTTTCCGGGCAAGCGGCCGCCCAGGCCGATACGAGCACGTTGACAGGAACTCAGGCTTGTCTTCATTGCCACAAGGAATCGAGTGAGCACGTTATGAAAACCGTCCACTCGGGCACGTACGATGAGGTCCCTCAAGGGGTACACAAAACGAGTGCCAGCACCGGTTGCGATGGGTGTCACGGTTCGGGCAAAGCCCACGCCGACGCAGAATTGGAAGCGGAGCGCACCGATACGAAAAATCCCGAGGCGAAGAAGCTGATTTTTGACTTCGAATCGAAAAACACAACCCCGGAGATGGTAAACGAACGCTGCCTCACCTGCCATGCTTCCAGTCCAAGTCACCTCAACAGCCCGAATTCCTTCCACCGGCAGAACGACGTAAGCTGCATCAACTGCCACTCGCCGCACCACGCGGCAACGAAAGAAAAGTTACTGATCAAGGCCCAGCCGGAACTTTGCTACGGCTGCCATCTGCAGCAGAAATCCCAATTCAATATGCCATTTCACCATCGTGTAAATGAGGGCCTGATCCAGTGCACCGACTGTCACCAACAGCACGGAACGGCTGGAGTTTGGGAGTCAGACCATTTGGTGCGGCAAGTCGGAACCTCAGATAACGGGGATGCCGTCTGTTTCAAGTGCCACAAGGACAAGCAGGGGCCCTTCGTGTTCCCACATTGTTCCGTAAAGTTGGAAGGATGCGCGACCTGCCATATCCCGCACGGTGGGGCAAATGTTCACATGCTGAAGTACAGTCAGGTCAACCTGCTCTGCCTGCAATGCCACACGGCAGCCCACTTCGGACCCATGACGACAGCAGGCAACAACGGCCAGCCAACTGGTTTTGCGGTGATGAATGGTCCGGTTCCGAACAACGCTATCTACATACAGGCGTGCACAGAATGCCACACGCAAATCCACGGATCCAACTTTAGCGATATATATTTCCGATAGGTTGAACAGGAGAATATTTGCCAATGTGGGAGGCGCAGCAAGTCAAGTCATGGAACTCCCTGATAGGAATTACAAGTCTCAATCGGCGGGGTGAAAAATCATGAGAGATCGCTTCGGTATTAGGCCGCTCGGCCTGCTCGTAGTGGTTGCAGCGCTTTTCTTCTCGCCTGCTTCTCGCGCCCAGGATAACTCCGAGGAAGTCAAGGGAGTCGACTCTGGTAACTATAACGTCGAGCAGACGGTTGAGCTTGGCTATCGGGGAAGCTGGATCAACGGAAACCAAAATACGTATGACACCTTCGTGGATCTGGCTTCCGGCCCGCGTTTGCTCGATTACACCCTGAACATGAGGTCCCTCAACCACCAGGGGCTCCTCTTCGACAACCTCAACTTCAGCAACTTCGGCTATGGCGGCGATCCGAACGACGTCTCGCGCCTGCGGATCGAAAAGAATAAGTGGTATGAATTTTCGCTGGTGTTCCGCCGCGACAAGTATTTCTGGGATTACAACCTGCTGGCGAATCCATTAAACCCGGTCCCGATCGCCCCGGCGGGCGCCCCTTCCACGTTCGCGATCACCAATCCCTCGTTCGCCTCTACGAATTCGCCGCATTCACTCGATCTCGTGCATCGCATGCAGGATTACGATTTGACGCTGCTGCCGCAATCCCGCGTGCGCTTCCGGCTCGGATATTCGCGCCATGTGGAGGAGGGGCCTTCGCTCACGACGGAAGACGCCACCGTCGAAATCCCGATGGCGCAGAATTTCGAAGAGACGACGGACGCGTATCGTATGGGCGTGGATTTCAATGTCCTGCCGAAGACCACAATTTCCTACGATCAGTTCCTTGAATGGAACAAGTACGATACCAGCGACTCGCTTGCCAACACGCCATTTCTAGTCCAATCAAGTCAATTCCCCGGCACAATGCCCGTGAACATGGGAGTCAACTGGTACTACGCACCTACGGGGACTGCTGCTGGGACGACTCTTACTAGTACTGGCGCTCCCGGCGCCGCTAGCCTAGCGGCCGTCCCTTGCGCCACGCCGTTCCTGTCCACAGGTTACGTAAACAACGCAACCGGAAGCAACGCAGTCACCGCGGGCGGTCTCACAGCGGCAAACGCGGGTTGCAAGATGGTCCAGGCGTATACGAGGACTTCCCCCACGCGGAATTTCATGCCCACGGAGCGGCTGAGCTTTCAGTCCACATACGTCCCAAAGCTTGAGATGTCGGGTTCAGCCAGCTACAGTAACAGCACCAATAGAGCCGCGAACCTCTACGATTCCATAAACGAATGGACGGCCTCGACGACAAGTCAGGTTCGCGACTCCATCGTTTCAGGTCCGGCAAGCGCCAACGAAATCTTTGTGCATGCGAATTGGTCTGCCATTTATTCGTTAACCCAAAAACTTCGGCTCCTCGATTCCGTCCATTATGACCAATGGCAAAATCCTGGAAGCAATCCCCAGACGACCACGGATCTATTCGCCGCGCAACTCTCGGTGGCCGGCCAGAGTGGCATACTGCTGCCAATAGCACAGTTTGCGCTCCCGGGGATTGCTCCCGGGCCGACAGTGCCGACATTTGCCAGTATCTGCCCGAACACCGGCACGGCGACGGCACCCATCTACCTTTCGCCGACCTGCCCGCAGCACCAGAGTTACAGTTCGTCCGGTAGCGTCAGTGCAACTTCGACAGCGGCCGCTGACGCTGCAACCACCGTGTCGGAGAACTTCCTGGGACAAAGACGGCTATCGAACACCATCCAACTCGAAGCCGATTTGACAAACCGCATCACCGGTCGAATCGGTTATATGTACGAGAATAACCGAATCAGCCAATCCTTTGGCAGTCAAACGCTGGATGATATCTATTACCCCGGCGGGGCCGGCGGCACGGCGGCAAATGACTTTTTTGCCGCCCGCGGAAGTTGCCCATACAACACGGGGACGACCACTTTTAAACCCGCTGCTGGTGGCACGTGCACCCAAAATGGGGACGGCTCAGTTACATGGGCTGCTTCTGCTGCTACGATAAGTTCGGCTCTTAATGTGCCTCGCCAGGTATTCACGATCGACGAGCACGTAGCTCTCGTTGGCCTGACGTGGCGGCCGATGGATACGCTGCGAATCAATAGCGATTTCCAATTCGGATATAACAGTTACTCCTACACGCGAATTTGGCCGCGGCAAATCCAGAGCTACAAGGTTCACGTGAATTATAGACCGCGGACGTGGGCGACCATCGACGCTGCGGCTGATATTCACGAGAACCGCGACAACGTCTATCAAGTCAACGACCTCGAGCACGGCCGGACGTACAGTATTTCCCTGATGCTGGCGAAGCCGGATTCCAAGTTTGCCTTCACTGTCGGATATAATTTCACCGATCTCCAGTTGCAGAACTACGTTTGTTTCAACGACGGTTTCGGGTCGATGACGAACCTTAATAGTGGAATCGGGCTGCCAATGTTTCCGTCGACGGGACCGGGGTCGTGCGCCCTCGGCAATACTACGCCGGATAACCTTCAGGGTGGAACGGAGCTCTATTCCAGTAAGCAGCATTACGCGTACAGCGACGTGATGTTCAAACCGGTGAAGCGAGTCACAATGAGCCTCGGATATGCCGCGACATTCGTCGGCGGCGGCTCGGGGATTCTCAATCCGGTGGTGGGGCCCGGGCTCCTGCCCTTGGATCCGCTGCAACCCGGCGGCACGCTGGCATTCAATTACCAGAAGCCGTTCGCTTCGATCCAATTCGACGCTTACAGGGGCCTGAGCTACAAGGCCGAGTGGAATTATTACGGATACAATTCCAAAACGCCGACAAATACCAGTGTTCCCATCACCGGCGGGACTTATGCGCTTGAGCCGACAGGGGCGCCAGATTTCAACGGTAGTACCGCGACCTTCTCGGTTCGCTATATCTTCTGAAATGATGTGGTGGCTCCAAAATTAGGATGCATCTTCGTTTCGAGGGCAAGACTTTAATGTGAACAACGTAACGCTTGCCCTTCCGTATTCGTTTTAGGTTGGAGCCGCATGGTACAGCTCGATTTCTTGAGAGACAGCTTCACGGATGTTCAATTCGGGTCAGTTTGGTTTCGGTCGGATAAGACGACAGCCGCTTTTTTTTGGGCGGCCGCCAAAAAAACAACCCCGTGGATACAAGCTACTTTTTTGAAATTGATCCGCTATTCGATATCGTGCCCCCTTTTGATGAGTGCTATCCGGCTTGTGATGCGCATCACAATGAATTGTGCCTTCACGCACTGCACCAGACTGCCTAATGAACGAATATCTCAGTGTGAAGCGAACTAACTATCTGACCTAAGGAGGAATGCGGTGATGGAAACCAAGAAAACTCGAACTGAAGGATGCACGAAACAAATCACATCGTTTGGGCGGCTCGGAAGGGGATACCGGTTGGCTTCGTGGGTTTCGCTGTTCGTGCTGTTCGCGATGATCGTTCCGTCGGTATACACACTCGCGCAGGCGCCTCGCGTGATCCAGATAACCGCCACACACGATAACAAATTTAAGGTTCCCGGGCAGAAGGAGCCCGTCATCACGGTGAAAGCGAACGAGGTGATTAAGTTTGAGATCACCGCGCAAAAGGGAACTGAGACCGATCCAAAATATCCCGGCTGCGTTCACACATTCAGCGTCAAGGGACTGAAGGATCAGGGTTGGGACGTTTGCCTGAAGGAAGGGATGAATCAATTCGTACTGGTTGCGCCGAGCAAGCCGGGCGAATATCAGATCGAATGTCTTGCCAAATGTGGCAAAGGCCACGATGACATGAATATGAAAATGATCGTCACGCAGTGAGGAGCCGACATGTCGATATCACGTCGAGGTCTCTTCAGGACGCTACTGGCGGGAAGCGCAGGCGCGCTGATCGCGAAAGATGTTCTCGCGCAGACTTTTGACCAGGTGCTGCCGAGCCGCTCGGTCGCGCCCACCAATCAGAAGTGGGTGATGGTAATCGATCTGGCCAAATGCGACGGGTGCGGGAAATGCACGCAGGCCTGCAATTCGATGCATTTTGTCCCCCCGATGCAGCAATGGATCAGGGTCTATGAGGTGGTGGACAACCCGGAAGCCGGGCCCTATTACGTGGCTCGGCCCTGCATGCACTGCGACAACCCTCCTTGTGTGCGTGGATGCCCCGTGGGAGCTACCTTCAAGCGCACCGATGGGCTTGTCATGATGGATCAGGATCGTTGTATCGGTTGCCGGAACTGCATCGCCCAGTGCCCGTACGGAGCGCGTTCCTTCAACTGGAGCGAACCGCCCCACACGCCGCAAGAGCTTTCGCATAAGTATTCGATGGAAGAAGGATGGCCCCATCGGAAGGGTGTTGTCGAGAAGTGTGACTTCTGCCCGGAGATGTTGCGCGCGGGAAGACTGACGGCCTGCGCCGAGGGATGTCCCATGGGCGCCATTTATTGTGGTGACGAATATGAGGACGCCGTCACAAACAGCAAGGGCGAAACCATCCAGTTCTCTCAGGTCACCAAACAAGGTGCAGGCTTCCGCCTGCTCGAAGAACTGGGCACGGACCCGCGTGTGTACTACTTGCCCCCCGTCAATCGCAAGTATGCTGCGCCAGGTGAACCTAAGTCCGAAGGATGAGGAGTAAAAGGCATGAGTTCCGACCGAGAAGCCAATTTGCTGCGCGTCCTTACTCATACGTCGTGGCGATTTTATGTGTGTTTCGGAATATTTTCCGTTGTCGCGCTCTGGGGGCTTTACGGTTACATAGAGCAGCTTCGCTATGGCCTGATCGTCACCGGAATGCGCGACCAAATTTCCTGGGGCTTGTACATCGCGAACTTTGTCTTCTTCACCGGGATCAGTTACGGGGGAACTCTGATCTCAGCCATTCTTCGGGTTACCGATTCCGGGTGGCGCCATCCGATCACCCGGTTGTCTGAAGCCATCACCGTGTTCGCTTTGTGCGTCGGCGGGCCCATGGTGATCATCGATCTGGGCCGTCCGGATAGGATGGGGTATTTGTTCATCCACGGACGCATCCAATCCGCGATCCTCTGGGACGTGATTGCGATAAGTACGTATCTGGCCGGCTGCGCCCTTTATCTCTATCTTCCCATGATTCCGGATCTGGCTCTGCTGTCTGAGCGGCAGGAGCTTTCGGCTTGGCGCCGGAAGCTATATCGCACGCTTACGTTTGGATGGACCGGCAGCGCCGCGGAACAACAGCTGCTTGAGAAGTGCATTTCGCGGATGGCGATCCTCATGATCATGCTGGCGGTTTCAGTGCATACCGTTGTTTCGTGGATCTTCGCGATGACCTTGCGACCGGGCTGGAACAGCAGCATTTTTGGACCCTACTTCGTCATGGGTGCAATCTACTCTGGGACGGCGGCCGTTGTGCTTTCGATGTACATCCTTCTGCGCGTGCTCCACTTGGAAGATTATCTGAAGCCAGTCCATTTCCGGAATCTGGGAATGCTGCTCGTCACATTCGCTTTGCTGTATCTCTATTTCACCATCAACGAGTATTTGACCTCGGTATATAAGGTCGAAGCGCCGGACAGAGTGTTGTTGCATCAGCTGTTCTTCGGTGACTACGCTGTGATGATGTGGGTCACCCAGGCTACGTTCATCGTTATTCCGTTGATCATGATCGCGGGCGTCCTGACTTTGAAACGACTCCGGAGGTTCACTCCCTCGGTAGTGGCGGTGGCGTCCGTCTTGATTGTCCTTGCTGCCGGGGCCAAGCGCTTTCTCATCGTCGTTCCCACGCTTACTGCTCCCTTTTTGCCCAAAACAAACAGAGGTGACATCCCGTTCAATCCACCCCTTCCGTTCAATTGGGTCCACTATCGTCCCACTTGGGTGGAATGGTCCATCACTTTCGGAGGAGCGGCTGCTTTCTTGCTCATGTATATGGTGTTCACCAAATTGTTTCCGATGGTTTCCATCTGGGAGACGCGTCACGATGAAGCTCAGGTGGAACCCGCCGTGGCGCCGGCTCCCCAGCCTGCTCCTCAACGGTTGGGCTCAATCGCGACGACGACCATCATTTTGATCGCATGCTTGCTTTTCGGTGCCGGCTACGCCCGAGCGGATCAGAAACGACAGGCGAAGCAGCCGGAGGCGACTACGTTGTCACTGGAGTGGAAGCAAGTGGCGACTCCCGCCCCAACGAGCGGTGGAGCTGAACAGACACAACCCAGCGCGCCCGAGGCATCTGGCGTGGACAGACTCTATGGCCGCCTGTTCGGGTGGCTTCCAGTCGAATCCAAGGATCGCGCCCAGGCCCTTCCTCCCACGTTCGTTATAACCGCGACGCTGCTCGATGCCAAAGGTCAGCCACTCCCCTATCAGGTGGTCGGTCTCTCAGTGAAAACGTCCTTTGGCAAGCTGGACTACGGAAACCGCGCAACGAACCCCGAGGGCAAAGCTCAATTTTCATTGCAGGACCGGCGGTATGGAACATATCCGGTCGAGGCCACGTATAATGGCGGCGACCAATTCGCTGCTGCTCACGCGGTGACTTCCGTAGACTTCGGCTCCCGCCCCAAACCCTCTTTGCCTTCTCAAGGGGTGCTCATCACTCCCTATGCTAGCCCGTGGATCGGGTTGCCCTTCTTGGGCTTCTTTGGACTCGTATGGCTTGTGTTTATATATATCGGCGTCTATCTGCTTTGGTATCGCTTGCCTCAGATCCGCAAGCACGCGGCTAAACTCAGCTAGCAGGCGCAAGTTGCAATCGGCCTGGATTTCTCAATAAGACGAGCAGCAGAGATGCATCTCCGTAGGACTATGGTCATTTGCTGTCCCGGAACTGGATTTGATTAAGTTTTGGAGCAAAGGCAAAAACAATCTGGTCGTAGGCGAAGCGTTTTTCTTGATTTTCCCTTTTACAGAAGTTCTCAGGCACTACGCGACGATGATTCAAAGCCTCTGCACTTGAGTCGAACGAATGCTCTCCGTTTTCGAAGTTATAGGGCGAATCTATGCTGGTATGATGGCGCCGGCCAAGCAATAGCTAAGTGGAAGCCAACCCGAAGGAACTCGCATGCCCGAGACGCCTGAAGAACTGCTTCTCGCCAGACGCAAGCGGTTGATGGATGCCTATGAGCTGAGAAAGCCGGATCGCATCCCGATCCGTCTGAACTTTGGATACATGCTGGCCAAGTTGGGCGGAATCACCCACCGGGAGCTGGACAATAACCCCGAATTGGCGCAAGAGCTGCTGGAGAAGTGGACTCTCTATTTCGCGCCGGACATGGCGGCGGGCTTGGGTTATTTCGTCTCCGCCACCAGCGTCATGTTGGGGGACCGGCAAACGCGATGGCCGGGCTACGGATTGCCGGACGACAAACCCATGCAATACGTTGAGGGCGAGTATATGAAGGCCGAGGACTACGATAACTTCCTCGATGACCCGACGAACTTTACGCTGCGGACTCTGTTGCCGCGAACGTACGAGAAACTCGAGGGGCTGGCCTACCTGCCCCGGCTTTCGATGCTGGTGACCGGATATCCGGCATTCGGGGGCTTGGCGATGGCGCTCAGCCATCCCGACCTGGCCGCATCCCTGCAGGTTCTTGCACGCGTGGCGAAATTCCAATCCGAGAGAATTCTGGAGATGCGGAAACGTGCGGAACGCATGGTCGCCCTCGGTTTCCCGATGGGAGTCGGTTCTGGGATGGGAGCTTTCGCCTTGGCGCCGTTTGACTTCATGAGTGACACCCTGCGAGGCATGCGTGGCATCTTTCTGGACATGCACCGGCGTCCAGACAAGCTGCTGGAGGCCGAAGAGAAAGCGCGGCGCATCTGCGCCGAGGCAGCCATCGAATCCTGCCGGCAAACGGGCGGCAAATTCGTGTTCATTCCTCTGCACCGGGGGTCGGATGGATTCATGTCCCTGCGGCAGTTTGAGAGGTTTTACTGGCCGCAATTGAAAGGGCTGGTGCACGATTTGGTGGATGCGGGTCTCATGCCAGCGCTGTTCTATGAGGGCGTGTGGAATGAGCGCCTCCACTACCTCCTGGAATTGCCCAAGGGGAAGACCACCGGCCATTTCCAAAGTACGGATATTTCCAAGCTGAAGGAAATTGCCGGTGGTGTGATGTCAATCTCCGGCTGTTTTCCGGTCTCGCTGCTGCAAGTGGGACCGGCGGAAAAGGTTCGCGAGCAGACCAAGAGGTATTGCGAAATCCTGGGCCAGGGCGGCGGTTTCATCATGGCCCCCAACTCCTCGATGGATGAATGCGACCCACATCTCGTGAAAGTATGGGTGGACGCCACCCGGGAGTACGGAGTCTATTAGTCACCCCGATCGCGATGTAAGCCCATGGCGGCGACCTTCGTCGTTTGTCATTGGTTTTTGCGATGGCCTTGAGTTGCATTTTCGTCTCCCGGCAATTCAGAATCGCCGGTTCGCATACTCCCTAGCGGGGGCAATCTTTTTGGAAACTATGGTCGCGCAATTGAAGGGCAACTGCCGACGATCCCCTGCCGCGCAATGCCCGACTAACGCACTAAGAAGATATGTCCGGCAACCCGACCAATCCGGAGTTAGGCGAGCTAGGGCTCGAGGGCGCGCATCTGGTCCTTCTCGACGGAGAACGCGGCGACAGACATCAGTACGCCGCCGATTGCGCTCGTGAGGCACGGAACGATCAAAGAATAGCGAATTGCCTCCGGGCCCATTGTGACCTCCAGATGATCGCTTAGCATTCCCGTGACCAGCGGGCCAATCCCGAGTCCGACGAAATTGGCGAAAGCGAGGAGAAATGCGGAAGCAAGCGCGCGCATTCGAATCTTCGCCACAGACTGCAATGTGGCCCACATCGCGCCCGTCGGAAAGGCAATCAGAAAGTAATTCACTGCCATCACCGGGAACATGATCCGCAAACTGGACGTGAACAGAAAGACGAGCATCGTCGGGCACGCGAGTACGTAACCGAGCACCGGCACTAGCAGCTTCAGTTGGTGACTGCGCCCACCGGCCCGATCGGCAACGAAGCCGCCAACGATTGAGCCGCTAAGCGCTGCGATTCCCCGGATAGGTCCCGTGTAGGCGCCGATTTGCAGCGACGTCAGATGATGAACCCGCGCTAGAAATGTAGGCTCCCAGATCGTCATGGAAAATAGCGTCCATCCCGTAAATATGGAACCGACGTAGAGGAACGCTACAGATTTCTGACGCGCGAGGAATTGCAATGTTTCCCGGAGAGGAATGAAGCTCGTGTCAGCACCTCTTGCCTCCATACCACCGCGCGGCGGATCGGTAACGGTGAATCGCAGAAGCAACGCGAGGACAATCCCGGGCAGGCCGGCCGCCATGAAGGCAGGCCGCCAGCCATAGTGCTGATTGATCCAGCCAGCAATGGGGAAGCCGACTAACGTGGAAAGATAAGATCCGCCGGCAAAGATGGCGAGCGCGCGCCCGCGTTTCTCATTCGGGTAAGAATCGGAAATGAAGGCAGTCGACGGCGCGAGCCCAGTGGATTCGCCGATGCTGACGCCCACACGCGAGGCGGCGAGCTGGACGACGTTGCGAGAAAAGCCCGCGAACGCTGTCATCAAGCTGTAAAGCAAGAGCCCGCCTGCGATGATTGCGCGCCGGGGGCCGCGGTCGGCCCAGCGCGATACGAGGACACCAGAGATCGCGTAAAGGGTCGCAAAACCGAAGCCGGAAACCAAGCCCAGCACTGTGTCCGAAACGTGCATGTCCTTCTTGATGCCTTCCAGAAGGAGGCTGATGACCTGCCGGTCAAGCTGGCCGACCGCGTAAATTAATGTGAGAATGCCGAGCCCATATCGCGTGCGCGAAGCGGCAGACTCAGCCAGTTGGGTGACCCCGGAGATTTGCGATGCCTGCATCCGCTTGGTGCACGCTATTGGGGGAAGCGC
>Ga0316363_10000538_pt1 | contig 47589 bp, 38 predicted proteins | sample Sb_taG_3_FD_200459 | JGI IMG/M metagenome (GOLD analysis project Ga0316363, IMG submission 200459) | Peat soil microbial communities from Weissenstadt, Germany - Sb_50d_a_PC metaG (v2) (version 2) | ecosystem: Environmental > Terrestrial > Soil > Wetlands > Peat | place: Germany: Weissenstadt...
CTCGTGCAGCAGGCGGTTGTCGTCGATCCAGTGCCATACAAATCTCTGGTCAGGTGTGCCGCCGTCGGCTCAGACGCCGACCACAACCGGTAGGGGTCACCTGAGTGAAGTAAATACCCCACTTTCCAGATTTGTTATTCCCCGGGCATGAGAAAGTAGCCGGTTGCCGAACGACTCGTGACCTTGGTGATCAGCAGCTCGCGTCTCTTTCCATCGTGGTGGCCGTAGAAGATCACTGGGTCTTGGGTCCGTTGATCCCGCAGCCAGATCGTGCGGCGGTCGGGCATGATCCACATCCAGCCATTCACCCGCTGGCCGGTCACATCCGTGTCGTCGATGCCGATCGAGATTCCGGGTGCCAAAGTCTGGCTGTGATGGCGGGCTACTTCGAATCCGACTTCGCCACTCCGTGCGGCGACGCGGGCTTCTTCGGGCGCAACCGCCGTCTCCGCGTCCCGCCGCAAGTCTTCTTTTGCGTTTGCCGAAAGACCTTCCCCAACCGGGCCTCGCGACACCTCTCGCGCCTTTACGATGAAACGGTCGGGCGCGGAACCGATGTAGGTGAACGGATAACAGGTCACTAGCGTAAGCTCGGCATACTGCCCTGCGTTCAACACGCTTACGTTCCGGGGCTTCACGATCTCGGTGGATTTCACCTGGTAAACGTAGTTCCCTTCCAGTGTCTCGAACTGAACTACGTCGTTGGCCTTGATATCTCTGAGCCCCAGAAACAGTGTGTCGCGATGGCCCGCCACGCCGACGTTTCCGCTCTGCCCGGGAAGCGCTGTTCCCGGAATATGGCCCACCGCTAAGCCGAGTGTGTTCCGCCCGACTCCCTCGCGAACGATCGCACTCAAGTGCAACCGCGGGATCGAAATGCGGCCGATCAGAGTATTCTCCGAGAGCGCGGGAGGCTGAACACTCGGGCGGCCAGTGTGAGGACCGGAAGTTTTGGGAATGGAGACTTTCGCGACGGGCGTGAGGCGCAGCCAGCCTTCCACATATCGAGTGATCTCGTTGGCCTTGCCGGCCAGGTAATCCTTCACCGTAGCGGTCTCATCGCAGACCTCGTGATCGAAGACCCAGTTCCCCCAATCCTGCCAGACCATGGGAACCACATTGGACGCGGCCCACAGGCCGACACCCACCACGCCGGCGAGCAAGAGAATCTTCTCAATCCACCGGCGAAGCCTATTTTTTCGGGGTTCCAACTTCCTCATAGCGATAGCTACCGCGAGTACGGACGGCTAAGTTGCCGTGACCCGCCGCCGACGCGCGCACCTTGACGTACCTGAGCGATCCGGCGCTGTTGGTCTCTGGCGGGACATAACCAATGGTGTAACGCGTCCGAATTTCCTTTGCGATACGGCGGCAGATCGACACCATCTCATTCGGGAGTTCCGGAAAATAGGCTTCGCCGCCGCTGATCCGCGCCAACTGTCGAAGGATGCCTGGATCGCGATCCGGATCGTCGGGCTCGAACAACCCAATGGCATAGATCGTCGCGATGCTGCTCTCGACCATGGCGAGCGTTTCCCGCCTTTTGTGCTTGCTGGCATTGTCACCGCCGTCGCTGATCACCACCAGCGTCTTCTTGTCCCGCTTTCCCAATTCCAGTTGCTGCAACCCATCCACGATGGCGTCGTTGAGCGCGGTCTTCCCCTCGGGAACCCCGCGATCGAGTGCCAAGCGCAACTGTGGAAGGTTGTCCGAGAAGAGCGTGTCCCGCGGCAACCCCGGCACAACACGATCGTTGAAGTTCAGAACGAAGACTTCATCTTCCCGATTACTCTCTTCGATGAACGTCTCCGCCGCTGCGAGAACCTGGGACCTTTTGGGGGTCATGCTCCAGCTCTCATCCACCAGAATGCCTACGGTCACAGGAACATCTCCCCGGTCGAACACTGTGACCGGCTGACGCCGGCCATTTTCAAACACGCTGAAGTTCTCCTTCGAAAGCCCCGCGACAAAGCCTCCCTTGCTATCTTTGACGCTCACATCCAACAGCACCAGACGAACTTCGCTGTGGAGCCGGTAGATTCCGGGGTCTTCCTCCAGTTGGGCCTCTCGCGGACTCGCCGCAAGCCATTGAGTGAAAATGGAACCGGCGCTCGCAGCAAGTAAGTTTCGAACTGCGGTGCGCCGGTTCATATGCGTCTCCTCGGTAAGCCTTGCGCACGACGTCGCGCCATGCGCTCTGCTACCGAGCTTACGCCGATCGCGTTAGGCGCGCCAGGCCATAGAGGGCCAGAGAAAACAGCCCGCTCAGCCCGATCAGCGGATACGGAGTCGCCGTCTTGGGCAACTCTTGCGGCGGCGCCGGCGGTGGTGCTGCGGGCGCCGCTTCAGGTGGAGGCGGCGGAGGGGTATTCTGCGCAATTAGCGGCGGTTCCTGCCGTGGCGTCTCTTGGTTCACAGCCTGTGGGGGAGGAGGCGGCGGCGGAGGCGCTGGCTCCGGAGGCGCGGCTACCGGTTCGGGCGGCGGCGGTGGCGGCGGCACGGGCTCCGGCGTACGCAGCATCGCGAGTTGCCTCAGGTTCTTCGGGTATCGAAACTCCTGCCCGAAGTTGTCCCCGGGGTAAAACCACGCGCGCATGGCTCGCGCCGATCCCGGAGGCGTTTCCCAGAACGTGAACCGCGAGTTGTCAGTCGGCTGTAAGCGGTAGTTCGGAATCGCCAAGATGGTGTTAATGAGGTGCTTCTGGTCGGCATCGAAAATCTGGACGATGTGCCGGTCGGAACTCGAGTTGGCGAGTTTGAACACATATGTGCCGGGCTCAAGATACGTATCCGTTACTTGGATGGGCTGATCCACGGTAAGAATGGTCTTCTTGTCCCACTCATCCGCCTGAGCCCGGAATGCGACCACCCCGACGCCAAGGGCAAGCGCGCCGAGCGTAACCATCGTCATCCCGGATCTGATTGGGAAATGCAAATTCATTTAAATACTCCTTTCCTCTGGCCATCGGGCCGAAGCCCAAAACGGCACAACACAACCAAGTTGTACGCAGCTTGCTTGCCAGCGTCCGCAAGCCACACGGAATCAGGCATTCGCGAGGAACCGGAGAGCGTCGCTAGGAACTTTTTACGCGGAGATGCGACATGCATCGGAATTTCTTGCGAGGGTTTTGCTCATAACAGCGTCAGACGCGCGGCTGACGCTTTAGTGTGCGGGGCGGATCACTCGCCTGCGTTCAGGCCTTCGATCACGCGGCGGGCCTGCAATTCAGGATCGAGCAGCTGCTGAAGCTTCGCGTCCGGCAAGCCGCTCTTTTCCCGCGCAACGTCGCGGATGCTGCGTTCACTGCGATAGGCTTCCTGCGCGATTGCCGCTGCGCGCTCGTAACCGATTTCGGGAACCAGCGCAGTGGCGTTCCCCAGGGACTGCTCTGCGTATTCCCGCGCCCGGCCGGCGTTCGCCTCCAGCCCGCGCACGCAACGCTCCAGAAAGTTTCCGGCCGCCGCAGTCAGCAGCTCGATGGAATCGAGCAAGTCGTAGGCGATGAGCGGCATCATCGTGTTGAGTTCGAAATTTCCGGACCCGCAGCCCCACACGATGGCGGCATCATGGCCGATCACTTGTGCGCAGGCCATCAGCGTACTTTCCGCAATCACCGGATTGACTTTGCCCGGCATCATGCTGGAGCCGGGCTGAACGGCGGGCAAGCGAAGCTCTCCCAATCCGCAACGGGGGCCGGAGGCAAGCCATCGGATATCGTTGGCGATCTTGGTAAGCGCGATCGCACAGGTCCGCAGCGCTCCGCTTAGAAAACAGACTGCGTCCTTGGCGGCTTGCGCCTCAAAGTGATTGGCCGCTTCACGGAACGGCAAACCAGTGCGTTCTCTCAGGTACCCGATCGCGATCCTGCCAAAATCCGGCGGCGCGTTCATCCCGGTGCCGACCGCCGTTCCGCCCAGCGCCAATTCGTAAATGCCCGGCAGCGTAGCCTGGATTCGTTCGGCGGAGGCTTCCACTTGCCTCGCGTAGCCGCCGAATTCCTGACCCAGGAACATCGGGACGGCATCCTGAAGATGCGTGCGTCCGATCTTCACCACGTTCTGAAACGCACTCGCCTTGGCGGACAGCCCGTCCCGAAGCCCGGTCAGTGCGGGAAGCAGCCGGTGATGCACCAGGAGCGCGGCCGACACGTGAATCGCGGTCGGGATCACGTCGTTACTGGATTGGTTGCGGTTGACATCGTCGTTCGGGTGAGCCTTTTCTCCGGCTTGCTCCACGACATGGGCGATCACCTCATTCGCGTTCATGTTCGTCGAAGTACCGCTTCCCGTCTGAAAGACGTCGACCGCAAAGTGCGAATCAAAGTCTCCCCGAGCCACGCGATCGGCGGCCGCCTCGATCGCTCTCGCCCGCGCTGGCGGCAATTCCCCGAGCTGTTCATTGGTCTTGGCCGCCGCCGCCTTGATGAGCCCAAGGGCGCTCAGAAACTCCCGTTGGAACCGCAGGCGGCTGACAGGAAAGTTCTCGACAGCGCGGCGGGTCTGTGCTCCATACAGAGCTTCAGCAGGAACCGCAACATCGCCCATCGAGTCATGCTCCATGCGAAATTGGGTTGAATCGGGGCCGGTCACGTGATCAGTATACTGCCGCGCTCAGCGATCCCGGCAGCCCGGCCAACTATGGAACAGCCACCACCTGCACTGCCTCGATCGTTTCCGCGCTTCCGTTCTTCCGGTGGACTGAGTAGTACAACAGCCGCCCCGGGATGGCGGGAATGTTGAGCGTGCATCCTGCACTGCAGGCCGCGTACGCCTGCGTTTCGGAAGCCCATAAGAACGGGCTGGCGGTTGTCGGATTGCTCGTGGTAAAGGCGTGCTCCGCGCGGCCGTTGACGCCGTTCCACTCCTGATACCAGAACTCTACACGAACCGAATCTCCGTTAGTCCCGCCAAGCGCGATGGGAATCCCAACGTATCCGGTGCGGTTGACGCTGTCCTCGATGTAACGCGGTAGCTGAAACAGGCCCACTTGCGTGGTAAAGCCATCGCGATACGCCATCGTGCCCAGGAACCAGTCCCCGGCCGGCAGTAACTTCGGCTCGTCGAATTGCCACTGTCTTCCTAAACCGGTGAGCAGTTGCCCCAACAGCCGCTGGTGGCTCCCATTCGGATCCGGCTTGTGAAAAATCACCTGCTGAACCTGTCCGAGCACGGAAGAAACGTTGATGACCACCGGAGCATTCTGTGTATGCTGCCCCATGATGCCCTGCGTGTACCCGGCGGCCGACGGCACACTCACATAGGTCGCGCCGGCGGTCGATCCGCTCACACACTCGCCCGCGTTCAAGGCGCGGCACATGCCGTATCCCGAGTCCGGAAGCACGCTTCCAGCCCCGCTATAGTCGGCCAGCATATGGGCCCCCGCCCAACCCGCCAAAGGGGTCAGCTTCTGGTTGGCTGCTCCAGCGCTGTACGGGTCCGTGATCGTGTACGTCTGCGTTTTCCCGCTCACCGGCGTGAGCGTATATCCCATGCTCCCCATACCCGCCGATGTTTCCGGACCCGTTCCCTGCGATGGGTTCAAGGGTCTCTCGAATACGGCCGTGCGTTGCCCGGTGTTGGCCAGATCGTTGGCGTCGCCGTACAGTTGGACCAAGTTCCCGTTGGTCATCGAGATGGTGTTGCCGCCGAAGGTAGGAAACACCGGGGTAACGCAAGCTTCGCAGCCCGTGCCCCAAGGCGGCATGACGGCTTGAGCCGCATCCAAGTTGTAGGCCACGTCAAAAGTGCTGAACGTGTTGGTATCGATGAACGCGAGGTTCTGGTTGCTGCTGTAGCTGCCTTGAGAGCTAACCCCATGCGATAGGCACAACGAATTGAGCCCCTCGATCCACGCGTGTACGCCCGCCCTGGTCGAGTCCGCGTACAGCGGCGTGCAGCCAACCAACTGAGTCGTAGCCATCTGGGCGATCCAGCCGTTGGAGTGGGCCTGTATCTGCGGGTAGGGAGTGTGCGCATTGTTGGGCCACACGCCAGTTCCGCGGATCAGCCACATATCGATGACGCAGTTGCCGGCGCCGGCCGTGCACGCACCGCCGGTAGAAGTGATTTGCTTCGTCAATATGATGAAGCCTTCTCCGAATGGGCCCATGGAGGAGTCCATAATCTCGTCGCCCGGCTGGATCTTCTGGAGCATCGAGTAGGCGGCGTTGGCGGGGCACGGGAACTGTTGTGCTTCGGTCTTGGTTCCGCGCGCCCAAATGACGGCGGTGCTGGGAGTAGCCGAGCACGCTTCGCTATTGGTTTCGATCTGGATGCAATGATTGCCCGAGGAGCCGAGCGCTACCAGGGCAGTGGCCATGGTGCTGGACGTTCCCAGCGTTTGCATCTGTGCGGCGGTCGGGCAGGTGTATTGGTTGATGGTCCCGTTGTCCAGCGTAGTAGTGCTGGTCCAGTTCGCCGCGGAGCCGTACCCGGCCAGGTTGATCTTGGCCGGCGTAAGTTGAAACGGGCCGTACAGCGGAATCGAAGCGTTGGACCCGCCCACGAAATCGCAGGTCACCCCGTGCCATGTGCCGATCATGTGGACCGAGCCATGCACGCCGCACCAGCGGCCTGGGTAGGTGGTAAATGTGTCGTAGACCTGAGTCAGCCTGCCGGAGGTCTCGAAGGTTCCGCAGACTTCAATCTGCGGGTCGCCGCCGGGCGCCGCGCACGCGCTGAAGTATCCGTTCAGGTACACCACCGCCCCAAGCTTGAACCCGCTGAGATCGAAGCTCGGATTGGAAACTCCGTAGGCCCGGATAATTTGCGCCTTCAAGTCCATCGCCGGCGAAGCGTTGGGCGGCGTCAGGTTAGTGTACGTAATGCAGGAGTCTACGCCCGTCACCGCTGATCCCGCCGCATTGTTGTTCCCGTAGATGGGATAGACTTGCGCTCCGGCCCACGTTTTCCAAAGGGGCGAACAGCCCGAAAGACTACTGTCGAATTTCGCGCTCAGCAGCAGCGACGTAGTGTTGCCGCTGTACGGGTAGGTCACGTACCATTTGTTGGGATCCGAAGCGTCCGGTCCGGCGTAATAAAAGTTGGCCGTGTTGAAGGTGACCCCGTTCGAGGTGAAGGTGCGAAAGGACACCGTGGTCCCCAAAACACGCACTTCCCCCAGGGGCGCGCCGTTTTGGTCTTGGGGAATCACGAGATAGTACACGCCGTTGGAGAGCACGTCATAGTCGATCCAACATATGTAACCCTGCAGCGTGTAGCCCGCGTAGGCCGTTCCGTTGGCGTCGTTCACGATGGTGTTGGCGTGCGGGTTGCATTGCAATTGCCCCCCACCGGAAGTCTCGCCCACCTGAAACATGGGCGAAATCCCCATTTTGTAGCCTGCTTGCAGCGACAGCGTCCCCGCTCCCGCGTTGGCCTGAATGCGAACCCCCATCACGCGCGATGCATAGGCCACACCGCTTTGCGTTCCCGCACTCGACTGCAGCGTGATCGAAGTGGCCGAGTTCACCGCCGCGATCTGGTAGAACGTCGAGCCGATCTTGATATACGAACCAACCGGCCAGGACCACTGAAAGTACAGTCCGCCGACCCAGGTCACGGCCGTGCCGTTGGTGTTGACGGTGCCGGTGCTGACGGCGATATCGCCGCGCAGCGGGGGAGTCGTGCACAGCGCGGCGAACCCCGGGTCCGGATCGGGGGAACGATATCCTGCTTTAGTCCCGGTCAACGCCGCGGTAGTGAAGGTGCATCCGTGATAGGCGCTGCCCATGGGCGTCTGCGTGAGACTCACGGTCATCGCAGGCGTTGCACCGGATGCCGAGGCCCACACGTAGGGAACGAAGTAATCCAAGCCGTTGCTGGCTCCGTAGGCGCTATGGGTGCCACCATCCCAACTGCTATACGCCGGGATTACGCTGGGCATCGGCAGCCAGATATCGCAATTTCCCGTGCAGGTGGCGTAGCCGGCGGTGGGCGCGGTGGGGTAACTGTTCACGTTGTACGTGGAGACGGCGTTCGCCGGGTTAGTCCAGCTTCCCGAGTTCGTGATCGGAGTATCGAACGCCGGCGGGTTGTTGTACCCGTCGCCCACGCCGTAACTCTGGCTCCACGCGTCGCCGGGCATGGTGAAGGGTTTCGCGATCAGGCCCGTGGTGGGATCGATATACTTGTCGTTCCGGTGCGACGTGCCCCATTGGAACGGCGGATAGGCTCGGTTGTCCCACTTGTTGGAATCCGCCAGCGGCTGCTCCGGATACAGATTGCCGATCGGCATCGGAGTCGTGGACGACGCCAGCGTTACCGCCGAGTTGTCCGCCGTGTTCTTGATCTGCACCCAGTATTGCGTAGCCTGCGCCAGCGCGCGATTGCCCGTCAGCGTTCCTACCGCGAACTGGACCGAGGTTCCGTCCGCGGTCCCGCCGCTCACCAGACCGTCGACGACGCTCCCCGCCCGGTTCGCAGCATTGAACCCGAATGTATCCGGGACTTCCTTCGTGCACGCCGCATCCGTGAACACGTCAACCAGCGCCGCGTTGGCGTGCGGCACATTGAACAGCACCACCATCTGGCGGTGCGTTTGCCCCGCGATCCGCGCACCGCTAATGGTCGTTGAGCCCGTCCCACAGGCTCCAAAGCAACCCACCGAAAAAGCAAAAGCCGCCACGGCAAAACAAGTCTTCACGTTCGCTCCTCAAACCGGAACCAGATATCACTTGGCCCTGCGACCACCAGCATCGGCCAACGCGGCCGGCATCCTCCCGCCTGCACGGCAAAACTGTTGATATTGTGGCGCTAACGCGGTTTTATTGTCTGTGACTGACACTCAACCGGTCCGGAGCTTCTATTTCGGGACCCACAGAACCCGGTCCCCGATCCGTTCCTCCACGCGGTAATGTTCTTGGATATAGCGCACCAATGGAAACACATGGCGGGGATCCCACGAAGATTTGTCGGGCATCCACACCAGGCGCGGGCACGGGCAGGCGCGGTTGCCTCTCTGCCCGAAGCCCCAGTATGTTCCCAGGTTCGCCTCGTCCAGCCCAATGATCACTTTCGGAGGCCTCTGCGGCATCAGATCCAGGTCCATCTGCTCATAAGATGGCGAAATTCCCATGCCCCACAGCTGGGTGTTGAAAATCGGGTAGCGCCTCCCGCTGGCGAAATTGATACCGCCTCCGTACGGTAGATCCAAAACATAGTCCTCCGGCGCAGTGTGACGCATCACGTAGTCGTAGATTTTCGCGTCCGTATCGAAGTTTCGCACGCGCACATTCCCCGCCGCCGTCGAAAGCGTGCCGTAGTGCCGGTCGGATAACATGTCCGGCCATCCCCCCACAATGCGCACCAGGCCGTACCCAGCCGTCAGCGCGATCACCATGGCCGCAGCATACCGCGGTCCGGCCGGCTGCAGGAATCGCCACACGAAATAAGGGCCCAGAATCAACAGAAACGGATAACAAATCGCGGCGACTTCTGGATACACGCCCTGGGTTGTGCCGAATAAGGCGCGCGTGCCCATAGCCGCTGGAATGGCGGCCAACAGAAGAAGCTCTCGATCCGGCTGGCGCGCATCGCCGCGGACCAGCACCCGCCACGCCAGCGTCAGGAACAGGGCGATCGCCACCCACAGCACCGGCTCCAGCACGGGACTGCTATAAATCACGTACGGCAAAGTTCGGCGCAGACGTTCCGCCAATGCCAACCCGGGCTCTGTCAGTGCATCGCGGCTCTGGTAGAAAATATAAGCCCCATACACCACCGCGCCGGCGCCCGCCGACGCCAGCAACACCCGGTATCGCCCCGCGTACACCGTGCGAAACGCGTTCCTTTGAGGCAACGTCAGCAGTCCCGCGATGGCCGCCGCCGCGCCGCAGTACGCCAGTATCCCGAACAGCCCGACACCCGTCGGCCACCACGGGCAGAACGCCGTAGCCAAACCATAGCCGGTGACGCCCGCGCGAAGATTCGAGATGCCCGCAGCCCAGCCGGCGACAACGTACGCTACCACCGCGGGCAGCACCGCCGCTGCGGCGACTCTCAGGCTCAATCCGAAATTTCCCACCATCAGCCCGGCCAACGCCACCGCAAACACCGCCGCCAACGCTGCCTCAGGCTTGCTCAACACCGCGATGAATCCTCCGCACGCCGTCAAAACCCACCCGGACCGCGCCATCGTGCGGTCCCGAAGGTATCCCAGCAAGCCAAACAACAACAGGAACACGCCCACCGCACCGGATTGCAGCGAGGGACTGTAGGTCTCAAACGAAAACAAGTTGAAATTCATCAGGCTGGTCGAGCACACGGCCACCAGCGAACCCGCCACCGCGACATGCAAGGATCGCGGCAACAACCGTCGTATCAACGCGTAGCTGCATGCGACGCAGCCCCCGTCGATCACATCCGTGATGGCTTGCACGGTCGCAAAGCGGATGCCGAACGCATGCAACAACCAGCCGTAGAGATACACAACAAAAGGCGGATATTGGAACGAAAAGTCGCGATATGGAACCTCATCGCGAGCGGCGCGGGAGATCTCATTGAGCCAGTGCGCCGGGTCCAGCCACAAGAGCGAGCCCATCTTCTCCCAGCGCAGAACCGCAAAGATCGCCGCTAGCGCGGCCACTGCGGCGGCATTCAGCGTGTCTTGCCTGGTCCAGCGTTGCGTCTCCTTGGATTCGGTACCGGGATTGGCGGCGTCGCAGGCCGTACGCATCACCCGATTGTACCCGGATCAACGTGCACGCCTCATCTAGGCGTCTGCTGCGCCGCGGTATTCTTGCAGCTTTTCAATATAATGGTGGGATGTTTGAGTCTCCGGTTCGCGAACACCCGCCGAGCGGCTACTGTGGGCACGCGAGCGAGTGACGCCGGCTTGAGCCTCGGAACCAAGCCCGCCGTGGTGGTTCTGGAAGTCGTGGCGTGGACTCTCGTGGCGCTGCTGGCCGCTCTTGCGATGCGTGCTTACCGGCCCATGCCTCTGGTTGACGACAGTTATCAGTATCTGAATGTCGCCGAAAACTTAGAACACGGCCGCGGCGTGACGACGTCACTGATTCATTTTGATGCGGAGCGCTCGAATGGACGCATGCCGGCGCCGCTGACCACTTTTCCGCCTGGGTATCCAGCGGTGATCGCGGCGGCTGGTGACGGGCGTGATCTGGAAACCGTGGCTAGGTTCGTGTCGTGCATCTGCTACGCCGGAACCGCAGCATGTTTGGCGTGGGCGTTGGTTCTCACCGGTGTGACGGCCGTCCTGCGGCAAGTGTCCATGTTCCTCTTCGTGAGCAACGCGGTCGCCCTCAGCTTCGCGTCTTCTGTGTTAACCGAGCCACTGTACATGCTGCTATCCACGTTTAGTGTTGCAGGGCTGATCTGGGCGGAACAAGCCGCACAAACTGGCCGGCTCAACCGCAGCGTGATCGCGCGTGCTGTCATTGCGTACTCGGCAGCGGGGCTCGCCTATTGGGTTCGCTACGCTGGCTTGTTCCTGATCGTCGCGTTGATCGTTTACGCCCTGCTCCAACTAGTCCTTGACCGGAGCCGTCTTCGCGCGGCGCTCTTATTGCCAGCCCTCATCCCCGTAGCGTTGGCTGCAGCTCTGATGGTACGCAATGTGGCCATCGTTGGCACTTGGAAGGGTGGCAACGATATGACCGTCCAGAACCCCCTCAAAAACGTGGCCCTGGACTATGCACGTGCCCAATTGCATCTGATGCTCGGTGGGCACGCCGTAACCTTCGGCATCTTCGAAGGCTTGCTGCTGGCGGGCGTTTTGGGACTCGCAACCCTCGCGCTGGTTGCCGTTCTCAAAGAAGGTTCGCAGCTCCAATGGAAACCCAGCGCCGCGGCCGTGCTGGTGGGGCTGTGTGTCATAATCTATTCCGCGGGTATTTTCTCTGCCGGTTTGCGCACCGTGATTTCTTTCGGTACCCGCATGTTCCTGCCCGTGCTGCCTCTCTACTTGCTCCTCCTGGCCATGGGGTTGCATTGGCTGGCGCCTCGCTGGCCCACGCGTGCGCGGATCGTATCGCCCCTGCTCAGGGCGCTCCTATTTGCCATTGTCGGGTACGCCGGAATCAATGCGCGGGATTTTCGTGAACCGCGCGCGCCCGCGCCTCACGAGATCCTAGAAGATTTGTACGCCCAGCCAATGGCTGGAGGCCAACCGCTTCTAAAGTGGGTCGAATCCAATATCGGACCGAACGACGTCATCGTGGCCACAGACGGCCAGGCGACCGGCTATCTCCTCCACCGTCCCACCATCAGCATGGTCGGCCCGCACTTTAGCCCGGTGCGTTGGGAATGCGATGAGGTTAAGAAACAAATGCAGCGCTTCAAGTCCACGTACGTCATTCTTTACAAACCGCCGCCCACGCCGTCCCCTACATCATCCGATGCCTTCCTCCTCGGCGAATCTCGATTCGTGGCCGCCGCAACCGTGCGTGAGCCGCCCTGCGGGTTCATTGTCTCCGCCGAAAACTCGGGTGTGCGCATCCTGAAACTCGGCGCTGCCGAACAAGCGCTCGAACGATACTGACTAAGGTGACCACACAGCCGATCCCGTCCGGCCCACCCGCCTACTGTCCTGTGCCCAGCGGGCCCTACGTGGTTCCTGCATCCCTAGGCCTTGACGGGGGGCTCGATAGAATCGACTTCAGCTTGATCTTGCCCACGTTCCAGGAAGCCAGCAATATTCGCTCCACGCTTGCGGTTGTCTCCGAAACTCTGCGCGGCGTGGCGGGCTTGCGATTCGAAATCATCGTCGTCGACGACAACAGTCCGGATGGCACCGCGCAATTGGCGCTGGACCAATCCGCCACTCTCCCGGAAGTTCGCGTCATTCGCCGCACTGAAGAAGCCGGTCTGGCCACAGCGGTGATTCGAGGCTGGCAAGCCGCCCGAGGCGAAATCCTGGCCGTTATGGATGCCGATTTGCAGCACCCTCCCGCCACTTTGACTCAACTGGTCCAGGCCATCCGGACCGGCTCTGATCTGGCGGTAGCCAGCCGCCATGTCGAGGAAGGCGGAGTCAGCGACTGGAGCCTGGCCCGCCGCATCGTTTCGCGCACCGCCCAATTGATCGGCTTGACCTTGCTGCCCGAAGTGGTGGGCCGCGTCAGCGATCCTATGAGCGGCTACTTCATGCTCCAGCGCCGCGTCATCGCCGGGAAACACCTCAACCCCACCGGCTACAAGATCCTGATCGAAGTCCTCGCCCGCGGCTCCGCCGGCAAGGTCGCGGAATTTGGCTACGTGTTCCGCGAGCGCCAGGAAGGCCAAAGCAAGGTCTCGGCCGCGATTTACCTGCAATACGTGCAGCATCTTCTGCGACTGCGCCTGGTGCTGTTACAGCAGTCCCGGTTCGTGCGCTTCTGCCTGGTGGGGTTGAGCGGCGTGGCCGTAGATATGCTGATCCTGTTCCTGCTGAGCGATCCTAAAATGCTCGCGCTGGGCTTGACGCGCAGCAAGATCGTAGCCGCGGAAGCCGCCATCGTCAACAACTTCCTGTGGAACGACGCCTGGACCTTTTCCGACCTGATCGGGACGAAAGACTCCCTCCGTAAGAAATTTCATCGCTTCCTGAAATTCAACGCTATTTGTTTCATGGGGCTCGTGCTGAGCGTGGCTCTGCTGAACATCCAATTCAATTGGCTTGGTATGAATCGTTATGTAGCGAATGCCATCGCCATCCTGGCGGCCACGTTTTGGAATTATCAGGTCAATCGGAGCATGGGCTGGCGCTCCTCAAGCTGAAAGCAGGGAAAGCGGTTTGCGCTATGGTAGATAAACGCGTGTGGAATCAGCCCCCCAGCCGGATCCCTTCCCTCGATGGAATGCGGGCGGTTTCGATCGGCCTGGTCATAGTCTTCCATATCGTCGGCATGGTCCCGTTCGGCGGAGCGTTGTCGAATCTTGGCAACCTCGGAGTGCGAGTTTTTTTTGTCATCTCCGGATTCCTGATCACCGGCTTGCTCTTGCAGGAGCAGGATCGCATCGGGACCATCGCTCTCGGACGCTTCTACGCCCGCAGAACACTGCGCATTTTCCCCGCCTTCTACTTGTTCCTCGCCGTGATCGGGATCTGTGCCGCCGCGGGCTGGATCGCGCTCCATAAGTTTGAGCTCTTGCAAGCCGCGCTATACATCATGAATTACTTCCCGGGCCTCCAGCAGTCCCGTTATGTGAAGCACTTGTGGTCCCTGTCGGTCGAGGAGCAGTTCTATTTACTCTGGCCCAGCGTTCTGGCCTTTGCCGGGCGGCGCCGGGGCCTCATGATCGCTGCCGCTTTCATCCTGATCGCTCCCGTGCTCCGCTTAACCTACTGGTTCTTTGTGCCGCAAATGCACGAGGTGATGGACCGGCGGTTCGAGACCGTCGGCGACGCTCTCGCCACCGGCTGCGTTCTCGCGGGCGCGCAGACGTGGCTGGCGTCGAAAACCAGGTATAACCAATTTCTGCTTTCTGCCGTCTTTTACATCGTGCCGCTTCTGGTGTTCCTCGACAGCGTTTACCTGAGCCCCCATCCCCGGGCTTTCTACGGGATCGGCGTCACCATTCTCAATGTCGGCATCGCCCTGTGCATCGACCGCTGGGTTCGCTACCCGCAAGGCGTGGCTGCGGCCGTGCTGAACTCCGCTCCGCTGCGCGCCATCGGAGTCCTCAGCTATTCGATTTATCTTTGGCAGCAGCCCTTTCTCGATTCCGAAGGCGATACCCCGTTTTCCTGGCTTCCGCTGAACTTGCTTGCGGTCGCTGCGTGCAGCCTGGGATCGTTTTTCCTGATCGAACAGCCCTTCCAGCGCTTGAGGTCGCGCCTATCCCCGCGATCGGCACGACTTTCCGTATGAGACTTGGCCTGACATTACTCCTGCTGTTCGCCAGCGTTCCGGGGGCGCTGCCCGCCCAGATCGTCACCCGAGGCCTGGCCGCTCAGTACGCCATGACGGATGCGAGCGGCACGAACCTGCCGGACTCCTCGGGCAATGCAAACGATGGCGTCCTGGTCGACAACCCAACCGTGGGACCGCAGGGAGTGACATTCGCCAGGGCCAGTTCCCAATACGCCTCCCTGCCGCCCGCGCTCTCCACCACCGTCCAGACCATTCAGATCTTCATGGATTGCGACCGCTATCTCAACGCGGGCACGCGGGCCGCCGTGCTTGGCAACAGCGTCAACTATGGCCTAAAAATCTGGTGCGGCTCGTATAACGGGCGGAGTTCGCCGGGGCTCGACAAGTACATGGACGTCGACATGGGCACCACGCTGGCCAGCGATCTCGACGCCACTGCTACCACTGTCGCGCTCGCTTCTTTCGAGCGAATTACCGCCAATCACTATTTCATCATTGACGCCGAGAATATCCTTTGCGCCGCGGTCGCGGCGAACGTAGGCACCAATTGCGTCCGGGGCGGAGCCGGGTCGAAGCCCGCATCCCACACCGCCGGGACGCCTGTGTTCGGAGGCGCCGTCGGTAATGGCAGCACTAGCGATCTTCTCAGCGTATTCAACTTGGCGTCTCCCAGCTTGTTCACGCTCGTGCTGGACCCGGCCAGCTCCCGGATGTTGGACAACACCACGGAAACCGTCTACAACGGCTTCTCCCCCGCGTCCAATACGCCCTTCACCATCGCCAACAATGTTGGGACCTGGCAGCTCGGCGGCGGTCCTGGAGAGTTCTACAACGGGACCATCTACTACGTCCTGATGTACACGACGGAACTGACCACGGCCGAAATCCAGCAGAACGTGGCGGCGGTTCAGTCGATCATGAATGCACGCGGCGTGCCGGCTCGAACCGATGGTTTCCACACCGGGAACATTGTGGTGTGCGAGGGTACCAGCATCGAGGTATTGTTCGGACCCAGTGGATGGTGCGGCGGGATGGTGCTCAACGGCTCGCCGCAGGTGCTGCTCACCGGCTGGTCGGGCCAAATCTATGGCAACGCCGCGATCGGAATCCTCGGTTACACCTCCGCGCGCGACGGCCCCCTGACCAACCCTCCCGCCGCCAGAAACGTAATGCTCTTGGGCGCGCCCACCAATGACTTCAGCACGTCGTTCACGATTGGCCAAATCGAGACGACCTACACCAGCGTGGTGACCGCCGTCCGCGCTGAAGGCTACATCGAAGTGTATTGTGGATTGATGCTGTCCCGCACCGGCGCGGCGAACTCAACCGGAGGATCCTACGACGCGGCCCACGACGCATGGAACGCCTGGCTCCAAGCCAACTACGTTCCCATCGGATGCACCAACGTCATCACCTGGGATGCCCGGTTCACGGCCGACGGAGCGTGGAACAATCCCGACCCGGCCGCCTGCGGTGGGAACGCGTGTTTCTCCGGCGATGGAGTTCACCCCTCCGCCGCCGGATTCGCCGCCATGTCGCTCCTGGCCGCGCCCATCGTCAATGCAGCCACGCCCACTCCCGCGGCGCTGACCATAAGCACAAGCCACCCCAGGAATTTCGTGCGCGGCCAGACTAACGCCGCCTACACCGTCACGGTTTCCAACGCAGCTTCGGCCGGGCCCACCAGCGGAACCGTCTCGGTGAGCGAGACCCCGTCCCCGGGATTGACGATTGTATCCATCGCCGGAGCCGGGTGGAACTGTAGCGGGACCAATTGCACCCGCAGCGATGTTCTGAACCCGGGCGCCAGTTATCCCGCGATCACCGTGCTGTTCGCGGTGGACATGAACTCTGCTTCGCTACTGGTCAACCAGGTGAGCGTAAGCGGAGGTGGCTCGGCGCCCGCCAATGCCAGCGACTCCACTGTCGTCCCGTCTGTCCGTCCGCGGTCCCGGCCATGAGCTTGATCCATAACCGCACGAATGGCTAGATCGAGAGCCAGGTTGCGCGACGTCGCGAATTGTCTTAAAACATGGTCGCGCATTGGACTCACGACCGTCAGCAGCCCGGAGCCGCCCTGACCTCATGATTTGCGGAACACCAATTCATTGCACCCAAGTGTGCCGCCGCAGGTCACCAGTCTTTCCAATTGGAATCCGCGGACGCGATAAAAATCGAATAGCTCGGCGGGCTTGGCCACTTCGAACGGATAGCCACCAACCCAATCGACCAGATCGCTCCAGGCAGTCATGCCGCGGCGCTTGTCATAGTTCCGGATGCAGTGGAACGGCCGGAGCAAGAGGAAATCCTTCACTATGGGCCTCCAGTATTGCTTCACGAAGACGGGAAAAGAGATCAGGAACCGCAACGCCGGCGGCGTCCGGTTGTACAGTCTCTTGACGGTCTTCCAGCGGTGGCTGGGAGTGCCTTGATCGTTGTAGATGGCGATAACGAGCTGGCCGCCCGGCGCCACCAACGGAGCCACGTTTCCAAGCGCTTCCCACATGGACCCAGTGTGATGCAACACTCCCCACGAATACACGACATCGAACCGGCCCAACGAAGCCAGATAAGCGGGATCGAGTGCCGAGCCCTCCTCGACGACCCATTGCGGATCATCCGGGAAATAGCGCCGCCGAAGTTCTTTCGTGCACCCGACCGAGTGCGGATCATAATCGAACGAGTGAACCCCCGCCCCCAGCCGGCGGGCGGCCAGACTGAACAATCCGCTACCACTGCCCACGTCGATAAAACTGCGGCCCTCCAAAGGCTTATAAGCCGCCAGTTTCGTGGGAGACCGGTCACAGCCGAGCATGACGCGTAGGGATTCGGTAGCGTTCTCGATTTGCGACTCGGTCAACGTTGAAAGAAACCGCGCCCAGTTCCGACCAAATTCAAAGCGCTCGCCCGCCTCTACTTCCTTTGCATGGATCCCCATGTAAACTGCATTTTCAGAATAACATCCAGGGGGCGGGGAACTTCTCCAATCGGGGCCGCCACGGCCCTGTCGCGCCACGATGCTTACGCCGCGCCTTTAGAGAGTTGCCCTGGGAATCCCCGCGAGGCCGCGGCGAGCATCACCACACGGCGCGACCCCCAGAAAGACCGGTCCACGCCCAGCCGCAACGCCACCGTCATCCCCGCCAGTTGAGGGAGATAACTCGAGTACGCTATGTGGAAAAAAAACGTGGAGACCGCATACACCACGCACCCGCAAAACGCGCAGAACGCCAACGCATTGAGCTGGGCCAATTGCGGCTGCCTCGCGCTCCTCCGGAAAATCCGCAAATTCGACCACAGGCACAGAATCACCACACCGGTGTACATTAGGAACGCCGGAATTCCGCACTCGCTCGAAATCTGGGTGTAGGAATTGTGGGTTCCCAACCACGGCGCTCGCTTTCCCACCTTCTCGGCCTCGCCGTTAACCGCCACCGCGAACTGCCCCGGGCCGACCCCGAACAGTGGATTCTCGATGGTAAACTCCACACTTTGGCGAAGCAGTTCCAGTCGCTGGGCCCGCGAACCCGCCGCTGCTAAATCGCCGCTGTCCGTCGCCGTTTCGTCGCCGGTAAGCAGTGAAATCCGATGGAGCATCCCGGACGGCACGATCACCATCGCGGCTATTCCCGCTACCAGAACAACCGCTGTCATCAGCAGCTTGTGGCTTCCTACCGCGAGAATCACGGCCACCAGAACCAGGAGCGCGACCGCCCCTCCGCGGGATCCAGTTTGCAAGCTGTACACCAACGCGGTGCTGATCCCCACCACGGCCAGCACGCGCGCCAGGACCCCGGTTTGGAACAGCAGGTACAGGAATTGGGTGATAGCCAGCACCAATTGCAGGCTGAGATCGTTCGCGTTGGCGAAAAAAGAACTGTCGGGAATGTCCAGCCGGCCGTCCGTGAGATGCGATGCGACCGCGCAGTCCACCAGCAGCAGGCAGTCCGCTGCGATCAGCACCCCCATCAGCCATCGGCAATGCTTCAGCGACACCGCAAACGCCGTGATCAGGAAAAAGAAGATCCAGGAATGCGTTGCATAATCCTGCAAAAGGCCGACCGACCCGCCCCTCCATAAACTGAACGGGATCGTCAAACACATCCACCCGATCAGCCCCAGCCAGAGCCAGCCCACGGTATCCCGCAGGCCCCGGAACAAATTGCCGCTAACCAGCAACGCCACCGGCAGCAGCGCCAGAGTCACGGTCGAAATGTAAGCCTTGTCGCCCAGCACGCGAAAGGAAAACTCGTTGGCATAACCGGAGACCAGGTAAATGCACAAGAGTAGAAATCCAACCGCCTGCCCCAGGGTGCTGTCGGCGGGTTTGGGAAGCAGACCCGGATTCGCGGCGGGTCCCGCCGGAGCCTTGCTGCTCGGCCGCGTCGTCGCACTCGCAGCCGGCACACTCGGCGCCGCACTCTGCTCCAACACGACCCCGGCCTGGCGAGGGGGACCAAATACCGCCTTGACGTTGTTAAAACGACTCACTTAACCTGAACGTTAACACCTCGCACGCGGCCCACGCAAATCCGGACACTACCCCAGTCCACACCACGGTGGCCTCCGGCCGGGTGATCCTACCGGTCCCCCGCGAGTAACGCATTCTCATTCTGAACGTGTTCAACATTGTGGTTGACAATCCGCCGCGGCGGGCTCATACTCTCCTTGAACACGTTCAAATAGATGCCGCAGCCCAAAGTGACGCCCAAAGCCCCAACCCCCAAAGCCGAAGAGACCGGCCGGAAGATTCTCGAGTCTGCCCTGGCCCTGTTCCGGGAGGTGGGCTTCGACGCCGCCACCATGCGGGACATCGCCGAAAAGGCGCAGGTCGCCACGGGGGCGGCTTACTACTACTATCCGTCCAAGGACGCCATCGTTATGGAATTCTACCGGCGCTCCTGCACGGAGATGCAACCGCGGATCGAGGCGGCCTTGAAACCAGCGGCCGGCCTGGAGAGCCGGTTGCGCGAGCTGATTCAAGTCAAGCTGGTTCATTTCGCGCCCAACCGCGGCGTGCTGCGCGCGCTGCTGCGGAACGGCGCGGACCCCGCGCATCCCTTGTCGCCGTTCAGTGCGGAGACCAAGGAAATCCGGGACATCGACCTGGCTTGGTTCCGCCGGATTCTGGTCGATTGCGGAATGCGGATTCCGCGCGATCTGGAACCTCACCTGCCCGGCGTCCTGTGGTTCTTTCAAATGGGAGTGATCTTTTTCTGGGTCATCGACGAATCGCCGCGCCAAGCACGAACCGCGAGGTTGCTGGAGTTGGCGACCAGGAGCGTGGCCACCCTGATTCGCCTCTCCGCGCTGCCGTTCATGCGCCCGGTGCGCAAAACGGCGTTGCAAGTGATCGAAGTGGTGAAAGGAGACTAGGGCAACGGGTCCTGTCCTAACGGTGCGGTGCTCTATGGTGCGTCAATCAAAAAACGGATCATCCAATCTATTTCTCTTTGGGATGGCCCTGTTTCGCGAATTGCCTTTTGACGAATCGTACCGATTCCTCAAACTGCTTTATGCGCTCCAAGGCCTCTGGCGTCAGCTTAACGGTTGGCTGTCGGGAGATCTCGGGAACCCAGAATGCGGCGGTGTAGCGCCCGTAGGATATGATTGGCGATGATGAGGTGGAAGCGAACAATGCTGGCTTTTGTAATCGCACCGTTCGCCATACCATTTGTATTCTTGTTCACATTCCTGCTGCCGGGCTCGGCGGTGTATCAGCCTGCTACTGGGAGCATCTTCGAACGGCTGGCCGGGGTCATCACGTGGTCAGTCTTGTTTTCCATCTACGCTTTACCAATTGCTTATGTTTCTGAACTCGTGTTAGGGATTGCCGTTTGGAAAGCCTTCAAGCATTACGGAATCCGGTCACCGTTCGCATTTGTAATAGCTGGTGCCGTGATGGGTTGGCTCGTTTTCACAGTAGTGATGAGGCAAGGATATTTGATGGAGGTCTCAAACCCATGGTTTTGGATTTGCATCACGGCTGGCACAAGTTCGGCGCTTCTGTTTAGGGTCGTTGTATTCTCAGGGCGCCAGGAGACGCCGGTCCTGAGTTAAGCCCAATGGCTGGACTCGAAGCAACCCTCTGTTAGGACACCGCCGGGAAACGTCGCCCTTGGGTTCCATGGCATCATGGGAAATGCAGTCCTTCGCACCACTCCGCTGGCGTTTTTGGTGCCTGATCGGAGCCACGTTCTTGGGCTTCCTCGGATTCGGCACCGTCCTGCCGGGACTGGCGCCCCACGTCCGCCACGATTTGGGAGGCTCCGATCGCACCGTTGGTTTCGCCATCGGAACGTTCTCCGTAGTGGCGTTGTGCAGCCGCCTGGTAGCAGGCCGCCTGGCCGACCGCAAGGGCCGCAAACGCGCGTTCCTCACCGGACTGTGCAGCTGCACGTTGGCCGGCGTGGCGTACCTATTGCCTTTTGGGATCGGCGGCATCTACCTGGGCCGCGCACTCCAGGGTCTCGGCGAGGCCTGCCTGTACACCGGCGCTGCGGCGTGGACCGTGGAAGTCGCGGGCGTACACCGCAGCGCCCGAGCCCTCGGGTATTTGAGCAGCGGCATCTGGGGAGGCATCGCCGCCGGACCGCTCATCGGGCAGTTGCTCGGCTCCTTCCAACGTGCCGCGGCCTTTCAGGTGGTGTTGGCGCTTACCGCCGCGGCGTTACTCAGCCGCGTGCCGGAAGACTACCGGCCCTCCGCTCACACGGCACGGCGCGGCTGGATACGCCGATCCTTGATTACTCCCGGACTGGCCATCGGGTTCGTCAACGTACATTACCCGGTGATCACGGGTTTCCTCATCCTGCATTTGGCCCAGCGAAGCAATGCCGGCCCGGCCGCGTTCTCGACCTACGCCGGCTTCGTACTGCTGTCGCGCTTCTTTCTAGGCGGCTTGCCGGATCGGATCCATCCCCGCATTACCTTTTACACCGGACTGGTCTGCATGGCGCTGGGCCTGGCGATTCTCCAGACCGGACCATCGTGGGGCATCGCTGTGGCGGGTGCGGGCTTGCTAGGGCTCGGGTTCTCGTTCCCCTGGGCCTCCGTGGCATCCACGGTGCTCAAGCGCACCGCCGACGGCGAGCGCGGCCAAACTGTGAGCGTACTCAGTGCGTTCTACGATCTATTCGTCGGCGCCAGCTCGTTTTCCGCCGGACTAATCGCCAACTCCTACGGTTACGCAGCGACCTTCAGCATGGCCATAGCCGCGCTGGCAGCCGCCGCGATCGCAGGACGCTTCGTCTTCGCAGCCCAGGCGCCAGAGTTGGCACAAGTGGGGCAGGGCCATGCCCTGCCAGACTCAGAACTCAGCGTCCCACAACCAAAACAGTAAAACTATCCGGCAACGCCTGCGGGCGAGCCTTCTTCCCGTCCTTACCGGCCGTAGGCGGACCAAACTCCGCCGCCGGCAGATACAGCTTGTGCGTCCTCTGATCCGAAGCAATAGTTCGCGCACTGCGCTGCGAAGTAATCGTGGCCACCGCCTCAAACTTACCCGGCGCAGTCTCGCCGACCATAGTGATCGTGCCGTCCCCCCCGTTGGCCGCGAACGCATATCCATCGTCGAAGGCCACGCCGTCGTCGCCCGCGCCGATCGCCACTTGGGCCAGCACCTTGCCCGCCGCCGGATCGCTGACGATCATCAGTTTGTTCTCGCACACCGAATACAGCCGCCCCTTGGGATCGATCGCCAGCCCACTGGGACTATCGCAGGGCGCGATGGAATAGCGCCTGGCCACCAGCTTGTCCTTGGCGTTAACCACGATGATCTCGTTCTTATCTTCGACATTGGCGTAGATATTGCCCTTGCCGTCCACCTGCGCAAACTCCGGCTTGCCGCCCAGCGGAATCGACGCCGCGATCACGCTCCCAGCCTTGGCATCGATGGCCGTGGCGTCGGAACTGCGGCCATTGAACGTGTACACGAGATGCGTGACCGGCTCGTAAATGATCGAGTCGGGATTCTGCCCCGTCTTGACCTTAGTGATCACCGCCAGCGTCTTCAGATCGAACACTGTGACGTCGTTGTCCCCCCCGTCACTGATAAATCCGCGCCCGAGATCGTTGGCCACCGCGATGCCGTGAACGCCGTTGGTCCCCATGATCGTGCCCACCACCTTGTCCGTCGCGGTGTCGACAACTTCGACCTGCGCCTGGTGGGACACGTACAAGCGGTGATTGGCCGAATCGGAGAAGCTGTAATCCCAGCGGCCGGCGCCGCCGATTTTGATCTTGTTGACGACCTTGTAAGTCGGCGCGGCGGCGAACACGAACACCGCGGCCGCGAGCAGCAGCAGAACAGATTTTTTCATAGGCGGACCTCCTAGGCGCATCCTAATGTACCGGGCCAAGCTGAAGATTGCCTGAAGGTAGCACGGGCTTGAGCCTGTGACCGGGTGTTCAGCGATTCTTCAGGTTCCGATGGTTGACTAAAGCAGAGCTAACATGAACGCGAGAACCGTATTCTGCATTTGCGCCAGCACACTTTCAGGGGTCGCGCCCGCTCAAGTCGCCACCCCATTGCGTTCCCCCAACCGCACCGCAGCCACCGCCGCCACGCTGCAAGCCCAGGCGCCGCCCGCCGACCTCGGCCCAACTGCCCCGCTGACCCTGACACTGCAGGACGCCCAGACCCGCGCTCAAATGAACGCCCCCCAGCTTCTGGCGGCGCTCAGCGACGCCAGCGTCGCGCGCGAAGATCTGAAGCAGGCGCGAGCCGGCCTGCGCCCCTCGGCATCCTTCCGGTCCGAGTACCTCGGCACCGAGGGCAATGGCAAGCTCTCCGAAAGCCGCTTCGTCACCAACGACGGCGTGCATGTGTACCGCGACTGGGGCATCGTCCATGAAGACCTAACCGCGGCTTTGACGCGCACCAGCGTCCAGCGTGCCGCCGAAGCCGAATCCATCGCCCGGGCCAAAGCCGACATCGCTCGCCGCGGACTCACGATCACCGTTGCGAAGGCGTACTACGCGCTGCTCACAAGCCAGCATAAATACGCCACCGCCCAGCAAGCTCTGGATCAGGCCAAGCGTTATCTGGACATCAGCCGGAGTCTCGAGAAGGGCGGCGAGGTCGCCCGCAGCGATACGGTTAAAGCCGAGTTGCAGTACACCGCGCAAGAGCAAGCCCTGCGCGAGACCAAGCTCTCCATCGACACCGCGCGGCTGGACGTAGCTGTGCTCCTGTTCCGCGACTTCGATCAGAACTTCACCCTGGTGGACGATTTGAACCTGCCGCCCACCCTGCCGCCGCTCACCGACATCCGCACCATGGCCGAGCACGAGAATCCCGATCTGCGCGCCGCCAATGGCGCGCTACGCGCCGCAACCACCGATGTCCAGCTAGCCCGCCAGGCGTATCTGCCTTCGCTGACCGCGGATCTGGCGTACGGTATCGAGGCCAACGCCTTCGCCCTGCATAGCACCGTGGCGTCCAATCCCGAAAAAGGGTCCTTGCCGAATCTTGGATATTTCTTGACCATCTCGCTGAACGTTCCAGTCTTCGACTGGGGCGCGCGCGCCAGCAAGGTGCGCCAAGCCCAGCTAAAACGCGACCAAGCGAACGTGGAATTAACCGCCACTCAGCGCGAGTTGGTGCGGAATCTGCAAGGCTTCTATCAGGAGGCGCAAACCGCTCGCGAACAAGTGGACTCGCTACGCCATTCCGTAGATTTGGCATCGGAGAGTCTCCGTCTAAACGGTCTGCGCTACGAGGCAGGTGAAGCCAGCATACTGGAACTGGTAGACGCCCAGACGACGCTAATGCAAGCCCGCAACGCCTACGACGATGGCCTGGTCCGCTACCGCCTAGCGATAGCAAATCTACAAAGTCTGACGGGCCCGTTCTAGCGGAGCATAAGGGAGCGGAATGAATCGATGACCCTAAGATCAAGACCCGTGGAACACACTGTTGAGCACGCACTCGTGCGTGCCACGTCGAGACTCGTCTCGACGCATGGCGGCGGCGCGACAGCGTGCAGCCGCGAAAATACCTCCGAAAGTACGCGCCCGATGTTATCAACCGCGTTAGTCCTAGCCGCCATCCTCCTAACCGCCTGCAGCAAAAAAACTCCCGCAGAAGCCGCCGGCGAGCAAGAACCCCCGACGCCGGTAACAGTAGAACCCGCCTTACGCGGCGCCATCGACTACGTTGTAACTGCCGACGCAGTCCTCTACCCAGTGAACCAGGCCAACGTAACCCCCAAAATCAGCGCCCCAGTAAAACGCATTTTGGTAAATCGCGGCGACCACGTGAAAGCCGGACAACTGCTAGCCGAACTGGAAAGCAGCGATCTAGCCGCCGCAGTAGAAGAAAGCAAACACGCCTACGAGCAAACCCAAGCCGCCTACCAAGGCCTGACCGGCGCGACGGTTCAAGAGGACATGACTAAAGCCCAAGCCGACGTCCAAACCGCGCAACAGGTCGCCGACGCAGCCAAGAAGGTCTACGACAGCCGCGTCGCTCTCCAGAAGGAAGGCGCGCTAGCGCAAAAACTGGTCGACGACGCCAAGGTAGCCCTGGTCCAAGCCCAAAGCCAGTTGGAAACCTCACAACGGCACCTGCAAGCGCTAAGCCAAGTGGGCCAGCGCGAAACCATCCGCGGCGTCGAAGCGCAGATGAACGCCGCCAAATCGCACTACGACAACGCCAACGTGCAGCTAACCTACGCCACCATTCGCAGCCCCATCAATGGTGTCATCGCCGACCGCTCGGTCTATCCCGGCGAGATGGCCGCCCCCGGCGCGCCGCTGGTCTCGATCGTCGACATCTCGCAGTTGATCGCGCGCGCGAATGTCCCTGTGAAAGAAGCCAGCGCCATCCGCGTGGGCCGCCCGGCGCGCATCGCGGGACCCGAGGGCGATCTGGCGGGCATGGTCACCGTCGTCAGCCCGTCCGTCGACGCCAACACCACCACGGTAGAAGTCTGGGTCTCGGTGGCCAACCCCGGCGAGAAACTAAAGCCCGGCGGAACCGTGCGCGTCTCCATCATCGCCGACACCATCCTCGACACCATCGTGGTCCCGGCCACGGCGCTGCTCAATTCCGACGAAGGCGGCCCCAAGGTCATGGTGATCGACAAGGATAACGTCGCGCACGAGCGCAAGATCAACCTCGGCGTCCGCCAAGGCGCCCGCGTCCAGATCGTAAGCGGCCTGCAGGAAGGCGATCAAGTGGTGACCTCCGGCGGCTTGGGCCTCGAAGACAAAGCCAAAGTAGTAGTCCAGGCGCCCAAGAGCGAAGAGGACGAAGACGAGGACGAAGAGAAATAATACCGTGCCGCGACCGTGCAGGAGCGGTTGCAATGTTATGAACGATGTCGATGGAGTCGCCGATGCAGCACGTCAGGCATTAACGAAGCTAGTTGGCCTGCGGCTTTCAGCCGCGCACAATGCTGGAAACATGAAGACACTTCAATTCGGAGATCTCCAGAAACGAGGCGAAAAAGGCTTCGTCGGACAATTCGCGCTACACATCCAGTGTCCGTGGCGAATCGAGCGGCTTGGCAAAATCGTCACTGGTTCGCTGGACTACTATGAGCGCGCGAGCGACAACACCAACGACGCCTGGGAACCGGGGGCAATTACAGGTCACCTTCAAAACGAGATCCTAGGGCGCCTATTCGAGGGCCTTAACGACGATACTCGATCCCACGTAAACCGCAGCAAGCAACTTGTGGTTGAGGAAGTGACCGCCGACAGCTTCGGCGGAGCCAGGATTCGCATGAGCGGAGATTATAATCTGGTGATCTTTCCGTCGGGGACTAAAGGAGAGGACTGGCGACTGTTTGAGCCGTCCAAGACGCCGCATTTCTTTATAGAAGACGGCAAAGCTGTACTTGAATAGCCTCCGATCCACATTAAAATGATCGAGCAAGAAACCCCAACCCCCGCCGGCAATGCCGTCCAAGAGCACTGGACCGCCCGCTTCTCCCGGCCCATCATCTTCATCATCATCACGTTGATTGCCGCGGGCATCTACCTGGCGTTCTCCATCCCCGTAGCCGTGTTCCCCGCGACCGATTTCCCGCGCATCGTGGTGGGCATCGACAACGGCGTAGCGCCCATCAACCAAATGCAGGTGATGGTGACGCGCCCCGTCGAAGAGGCCATGAACAGCGTCCCCGGCCTGGAGCAAGTGCGCTCCGTGACCAGCCGGGGATCGGCCGAAGTGGGCCTGTTCTTCAACTGGAACGTGGACATGCTGCAAACGCTGCAAGTGGTCAACGCGGCCTTGGCACGCGTCCAGACGAGCTTGCCCTCCACAGCCAAGCTAACCGCGAATCGCCTCACCTTCGCCGCCTTGAACCCCATCGTGGCCTACAGCTTCACCTCCGAATCGATGTCGCAGACGCAGCTCTGGGAACTAGCCGAATACTCGGTCAAACCGCGGCTCAACCGCGTCAACGGCGTGTCGATGGTGGTGCTGCAAGGCGGCAAGGTCCCCGAATTCCTGATCGAACCCGACCCCGCCAAGCTCCTGCAAGCCCAAGTAACCGTCCCCGGAATCCTGGATGCGATCTCCAAGTTCAACATGATCGATTCGCCGGGCCTGATGGAGAACAATCACGAGCTCTCGCTGATGCTGGTCACCGGCCAGACCAAGAATCCCGACGAAATCGGGAACATCGTGGTGCGGACCACGCCCACCGGCCAACCCATCCGCATCGCGGACATCGCCAGCGTGCAGCCGTCGGTAGCGCCCGTGTACACCATGGTTACCGCCAACGGGAAGCCCGCGGTGCTGCTGAACATCTTTCGCCAACCCGACAGCAACACAGTGACGGTAGCGGATGCCGCTGCGCAGGAGCTGGAACAGATCAAGCCCACGCTACCCGCCGGCGTGAAGGTCCAGACGTTCTACGACCAATCCACGCTGGTGCGCGACTCCATCGCCAGCGTGCGCGACGCCATCCTGATCGGCCTGGTCCTCGCCGCGATCATTCTAGTGTTGTTCCTCCGCGACTGGGGCAGCTCGGTCGTTGCGGGCCTGGTGATTCCCGCCACCATCGCGATCACGCTAGTCGCCCTGCGCATCATGGGCCAAAGCTTCAACCTGATGACGCTCGGCGGCCTGGCGGCAGCAGTCGGCTTAGTGATCGACGACGCCATCGTCGTGGTCGAGAACATCGTGCTGCATCGCGATTCCGGCCAGAGCCGCGGCGAAGCCATCCGCAGCGCGCTACACGAAATCATGATCCCGCTGGTGGGATCGACCGTCACGCCCATCGTGGTCTTCCTTCCATTGATTACTATCACAGGCGTGACGGGGACGTTCTTCCGCGCTCTAGCCGTGACCGTAGGAACCGCCCTGCTAACTTCTCTAGCGCTAGCCGTAACCTGGACCCCTACCCTAAGCCACTACTTGCTGCGCCGGAAAAAATCCCAGAACGCCGAATCGGCCGACGCCCACGGCCACGTGACCCCAACCGGGCTGATGGCACGAGTAGTCCGCGTCTACGGCCACATCCTGCGCTTCGTGCTAGCTCACTCCTGGGTGCTGGCCACCGGCTGCGTCCTGCTAATCGGCGCCTCCTACTTCTGCTATCGCGGCTTGGGTACCGATCTGCTCCCCGAAATGGACGAAGGCGGATTCATCCTGGACTACCTGATGCCCGCCGGATCGTCCCTCGACGACACCAACCAAGTGCTCCTCGGCGTGGAAAAAATCCTGTCGTCCACGCCGGAGGTGGAAGGCACCTCCCGCCGCACCGGATTGCAACTCGGCTTGGCCGCCGTGACCGAAGCCAACAACGGCGACTTTTCGGTGAAGCTCAAGCGCGACCGCGACCGCGGCATCGACGAAATCATCTCCGACATCCGCGCCAAGGTGAATCAGCAATACCCGCAGCTCGACGTGGAATTCATTCAAGTCCTGCAAGACATGATCGGCGATTTGACCAGTTCGCCGGAGCCTATCGAGATCAAGCTATTCTCGCCCGACCCCAACCTGCTAAAGGTGTGGGGGCCCAAGATCGCCGAGCGGATCAAGAAGGTCAAGGGCATCGCCGACGTAAAAGACGGCATCGAGAACACCGTCAGCGGCTCGGCGATCGTCATGAACGTCGATCCGGTGGTGGCGGCACGCTCCGGTTTCACGCCCCAGGAAATTGAACTCGACGCCAGCGCCGTACTGCAGGGCGAGCCCGCCTCCACGCCCGTAGTGGACAACGACCGCTCCTACACCATCCGCGTGCGCTTCCCCGAATCCACCCGCGGCAACATCGACCAGATCCGCAACACCATGATCACTAGCAGCTCCACCGGCAAGACCGCCACGCTGGGAGCCCTGGCAAAATTCGAGGACGAAGCCGGGCAGACCGAGATCATCCGCGAAAATCTGCAGCGCCAAATCGCCGTCACGGGACGTTTCGAAGGACTCAGCCTGGGCGAGGGCATCGGCCTGGTCAAACAAGCGGTGGCCGAACTCAACGTGCCGGGCTCCATTCGCGTAGTCTACGGCGGAGTGTACGCCGAGCAGCAAAAATCCTTCCGCGATCTTCTCGTAGTGCTGCTGCTGGCGGTAGTGTTGGTGTTCATCGTTCTGTTGCTGGAATTCCGCACCTTCGCCGCCCCGGCGTCCATCCTAGCCTCAGCGCTCCTGTCCACTTCCGGCGTATTCCTGGCACTGCTAGTCACGAACACCACGTTCAACATTTCCTCATTCATGGGCTTGATCATGGTAATCGGCATCGTAGCCAAGAATGGAATTCTGCTGCTGGACGCAGATCAACGTTTCCGCAGAGAAGGTTTCTCGGCACGAGAAGCCATGATAGAAGCCGGAGAACGCCGCCTCCGCCCGATCCTGATGACCGCGTTGGCAACCGTAGCGGGCATGATCCCGCTATCCCTAGCCATCGGCGCAGGCTCCCAAATGCTTCAGCCTCTAGCGATAGCAGTAATCGGCGGCCTAATCGCCTCAATGGTTCTTTCGCTGATAGTGACCCCAGCGGTCCACTACCGCCTAAGCGGAAAAGACTAGGTTCGAGGTAGGGCAGCGCCATGCGCTACCAGCCCCGCCCGTAAGGGCGGGGATCACAGGATGGAACCTGTGACCCGCGCGTTCAGTCCGCCGCCCGCAACAACACCGCCGTAACGTTATCCGGCCCACCCGCCTCCCGAGCCGCCGCAATCAACCGCTTACACTTGTCCTCGATCGAAGCCTCCGACCCCAGCGTCTCCGCCAGCACCGAGTCCGCAACCACCCCGTGCAGCCCGTCGCTGCACAGCAGGACCTGCATCCCCGGAGCAAGCTGCAACAGATATTTGTTCACGCGCACCGGCTCCGACACACCCACAGCCATCGTCAGCACATGCCGCATCGGATGCGTCTTCAACGCGTCCTCGGACAAACCCAGCCGCCGGCCGACTTCATTCACCCAGGTCTGATCGTCGGTGATCGCTTGCAACACGCCCTGGTCGTAGAAATACGCCCGGCTGTCGCCCACGCTGGCGATCAGCAGTTCGCCGCCCGTGTCCACCGCCGCCACCAGGGTGGTGCCCATCCCTTCCATCTCGGGATTGGCTCCGGCCGCCTCCAGGATGCGCCGATTGGCCTCTTCGAAGGCGCTCTCCAGGATCTCGGCGGTCACCGCACCGGCGTTCTGGTACACGATCTCCCAAATCGTTTCCGACGCCAGTTTGGAAGCATGCTCACCGGCCTGCGCCCCGCCCATTCCATCGGCGACCAGATACAAGCCGATGGAGGGAGCCACCATAAAGCAGTCTTCGTTGTTGCTTCGGACACAGCCAGGGTCCGAGGCTCCTGTGGCCTCAAGCATTAGTTTTCCGATTATACCCGGTTCCACACTCGCCTCATTTGGCAGTGGGGCAGCGCCATGCGCTGCCACGCCCCGGCCCTCCTGAGCGCCACTCCACCGCATCACGACTTTCACGGCGACTTGGATTCCAGCGCCGCTTTCAACTGCCAGTAGGCCCGCTCCTGATAGTTGCGCTTCAACCGTTCTAGTGTCTGCAGCCGCGCGTCCGGCGAGCGCGCGTCACCCGGACGCAGCCCTTGCTTCTTCAAGCACCGGCCCAGCAGCAGCGTAGCCATTTGATCGTCCGGCACCCGCTCGAGCACCGCGCGGAAGCGCTCCGCCGCCGCCGTGAAATCGCCCCGCTTGAACAGCGCGTAACCCAGGTTGAAGTGATAGTCGGGGTCGTTGGGATCCCCGTCCAAAGCTTTGCGAAAATCGTCAACCGCCTGCGGCAGATTCCGCCGGTTCTCGGCCGCCGCCAGATTGTTGAAGACCTCGCTCAGCGGCACGGTCGCGGTAATCACCTGAAACGCCTTCTGCGCCCCGGCGGCATCCCCAGCCTCCAGCCGCGCCAGTCCCAGATAGAAGTTCGCCTCCCGGTAATGCGCGTCGCTGGCGCCCACCCGCTCCAGCCAATCCGCGGCCATGCGGTATTCTTTGCGCGCCAGGTGCAGCAGCCCCAGTTGAAAGCACGGATGCGCGTAACCGGGGTCGAGCCGCGCCGCTTGCAGGAAATATTTTTCTTTCTGGTCGGGAGAAGCCGCCAGCAACCCGCGCACGTAACTCTCCTCCGCATCCAGCCGGATGCTGGACCGCAGCGAGCGAAACTCGGCTTCCGGCGGGGCGGCCTGCGGTGCCACCAACTGGAGCGCCCGCCACGCCAGATGCGCCTCGATGGTCGCCAGGTCCTCCAGCGCGCCGGTCTCGCGGAACTCCGGGCTCTGCCGCATCCGGTGCCGGTCGGCGATCCGGGCCACCACCTTCAGCGAACCCTTGCTCTCAGTACCCGCGGCCGGGGCGGCGGAGAACGTTCCGGATACGATCTGCTCCACGTCCAAGGTCTCGCCCAGTTTCAGTACCGAAGCCGCGCTCGGCTCCAGGTTGGGACGCAGTCGCAGACGGTGGTAGCCATCGAGCACATCGTCGCGCTCCAAGGTCACCACGCCGTGCGACGCCAGAGCTTCCCGTATGGTTCCCGTTATGCTCTCTCCCACCCAATCCAAGTTGGAGGCGGCCGGAGTCGCCGCGCCTGGAGCCGCCGCGACTGTGGATGTATTGGAGAACGGTAAGACCGCCGCGCTATCGGCTCCCCAGGCCAAAGCAGCGGTAGGGATCGCCAGCAAAACCCATAACCAGCACGCAGTCCTGACCGGAAGCATCTCTTCCAGTTTAGGGGATGATATTGGAAACACCATTCCGCAGGGTGCGGTGCACCTCACCACGCCCCGGGCGATACGCTGATGTGGAATCGTTAGCCCTGGAATTGTCGGCGGCGAAGCAGTGCCAAACCCGCGAGCGCTGCGAATCCGATGCCCGACATGACCACGCTAGTGGGCTCGGGAACCGGCCCTACCGAACCGCCGTCGACTTCAAACGATTCCGAGGTAATGGGAGATCCGTTCGAGTCGGCTGTGGAGGGACCGCCGTTGATATCCCAGAAGACGCTGCCGCTATTCTTCGAGGTCGCGCCGAACAGTTCCAGGTAATAAGTGCCGGCCGAGAGGCTCAGGGAACCGGTCGAAAAACTGGCGGAAAAGATGTCGAAGCTACCGACGGTTTCGAGGAAAGTAGTGCCTAAACCAACACCCGCTCCGGAGCCCTCCACCGTCCCGCCGCCGTCTGGCGCTGTCGAGATAACCCAGCTCAGGGATACCGGAAAGTCTCCAGTAAGTACCCAAATACCGACGTTCGCTACCGCAGTCACCGACGCGCCGGACGAAAGCACGAAGGAATCGGTGACCTCAGAGCCCCCGCTGATCATGGAACCCCCAATGGCTCCACTGATAGCACCGTTGGAATACAGAGTAGTACCCCAGCCGACCACTGAGACTAGGCTTAAGACTACCGCTTGCGAGAGAAGACGCATAAACGACTTTTCCTCCGAGGGATTTCCCTCTTAGTTCCCAACTTGGCCTAGTATACACCCTTTTCGCCATTCTTTTGTCCGCTTTTTTCACCCTAGGGCGCCTTTGCTTTGTATGAGCGACCTTCTCGGCCCGGACGCAGGTGCGGTCCTTGGGCTTCAGATCCCAAAAAGCTGTAAAACTTACTTCTTTTCAAAGTCTTCCAATGATGCTCCCCACCCGATTGTTCCCCTATTATTCTCCTACGTCCTTGGGGCGCGCTGCCAGAGCCAGCTGACGCCACCACCCGTGAGAGACGCAGGGCGCCGAAGCCGGGCGAGGGGACGGTTATTGCCACGACTTTCCGGGGCGGAAGCATGATCCGGTCAGGACCGCCCACCCGCCACGGCCCGCCAGCCTCCCCAAAACCGCCTGTACCGGCTAAAAGCAATGCACCGGAGCCGCCTGCGAAGCCCCGGGCTGTCGGTCACGGCCTATCCCGCCGGTCGCAGCGTCGAACGCCGTCCCGTCCAGGTGAGGGTGGGCGGAATCTCGCGGGGCAGCAAGTGACCTTCGCCACTTTAAAAGTGGGGTTGCTTCGTACGCCGGCGCCGCCGCGCGCAATGCCTCACCCGCCCACACCCGCACAAGCCCGCTTGTTATCCGCGAACAGCCGGAGTACAATTCCCGCCAAAGGAGTTCCTATGGACCTCTCCATGCTAAACGTGTTGACTGTAACTTGGGGTATCGTGACTACGGTGTCGGTCGCCTTGCTCATCCTCCGCGCCGTCCTCTCCACCAAAGAAGAGGATCAGCTATTCCTGAACGCGGCGGAATCGCACCTCGAACAGGAGCAGATCCAGTTGCAATCCCGGCTCTCCACTATCGGCCGCTACGCGATGATCTTCGGCGCAGTCTCGATAGTTCTAATGCTGACCATCGCGGGCATCTGGACGTATCAGCAACTAACCCGTCCCCCCATCGCCTGACGAAAGAGGAGGGAGCGCTCAGCCCGGAGGTGAAACGCCCCACTTGCTTGTCGACGATCGGGCGAATTTCCAGAGTCCAGTTGCCTGGTGCCCGAACTCCAGCGACAAGTTCAGGCCCACCGGTCCATTCCCAATCCTCGGGAATGCGCCCTCGGAGGCGGATGTGGCCGTCCACCGAGTGCGAGCCGCCCCGGTAGAGAGGGAAGCTGGTGGCGATGAAGAAGCCGGTCTCGAATCAAATCGGGGACAAACTGTCCGTCTCGAAATCTCCATAGCGGCACCTCCGGCTTAACCCGTATGGTCGGGAGGTCTTTCACGAGCAGATAATGCGGCGTTCGAACGTCATACATTGAAGTCACGCCGGGAATAAACCAATACGCCTCCTGGTCGCTTAACAGAACCTTATCCGGGTTGCTCAAATAGAACTTGGCTTCACGCTCGGCGCTTGCCGTCATCTCGACCCACAGCCTGCGAGTCTTCTCAACCCCTGGAAGCAGTGCCGCGAAGGCGATGCCAGCCAGCGCCAATTGAACTCGCCTGGTTGCAGAACGGACCGCCAGGTAGCCGCCGCCGCAGATCGCGATCGTGTGCACCAGAAACACGATTCGATACCACGGGTCGGGCCTCCGGATGGTGCCGTAAAGAGAGGAAGAAACGGGGAGTACGGTTGCAATCGAGACCAGCAAGAGAGCGAAAAAGAATAGGAGCGTGCGGTAGCCCCGCCGCCGTTGACGCACGAAGTAGAAGCCCAGGCCCAGAATGATCGCACAGATCCAATACCCGCCATAGTTCGACGCGATCGTATAGGGCAGCTTCGTGAAGAATTTCAAGTACTGTAGTGCGTTCAGGTAGGGCATGCCATAGTCAACCCCCGGCCCGACCACCCAGAACCGATATGGCACATAAGCACAGACCAGGCCGCCCGTCCAAAGCGCCAGTGCGCGGTCCCTGTAACGCCACGCATAAGCCAGCAGGACTGCTGGAGTCACGGGCACATAAATCTCTTTGTACAGTAATGCGACGGCCGCAGCTAAGAGAACAGCTAGGCGGCCGGTCCAGCGCAAGTGGCCATCTTCCTCCCGCAAGCGCTGTAGCAGAAATACCGATAGCAGGCTGAACATCAGCCCCTCCAGGTAGTGTCGGGTAGACAGAAACTGAAGCACCGAGGCGGTTGCGGGCAAGAGGGCCCAGACCACGCAGATGGACAAGGCCGCGAGCTTGTCGTTGCGCAAGACACGCAGCAGGACGAAATACAGCAGCAGCAATGTCAGCAAGAAACTGCCGGCCTGATGTGCGTAGGCGAAATGCGGAGAAATTCCCGCCACATGCATATCGATCCAGTAAGAAAAGACCTGCATGGGCACCAGGGCCCGTGCGGCCGTGAAATGCCGCACCACTTCAGGATTAATGAAAATACCAGCCGGGTTATGGATTCTCCCCGCGTAGTCGAAAACAAACGGATCGTCCTCAAACCACCAGCGTGAGGAGAGCCCGAGATAAGCCATCGAGTAGATCGCACCAAACAGGAGCAGTAACGCTGGCTCCCGCCATGCCGGCCATCTCGCCCAGACGGACTGTGGCATTCCCCTCCATCGGGCGCTCCATCCAATTTCCAGCCGAACCGCCGCCCCGGCGGTGGCCCGCTCCCAGAGGAAAGCACAGAAGTATGCGGCTTCCAGCCAGGTCACCCAAAGAATCGGGTAACGGTATCGGGGATCGAATTGGACGATGTAATAAACCAGAGGAAACAGGGCGAGCAGCGTTCCCACCACCAACGCGCCCGGAGTCCGGTGCTTCAGCGAAAGCCGGACGCCGCCAAGGGTCGCCAGCGTTAGCGCCCAAAAGATCAAGCTCTGCTGACGGTTGCGGAGGTACTCGGGCCACCGGTCGATCGACGGAAACCAAAACAACCAGGTTCTTCCGGCGACCAGCCGGGCGGCGCGGCCGGGATGCGCGACGATCCACTCGAAGGCGTTTCGCATGCGCTCTCGATTGTAGGCGGCTTCGCCCAGACGGCGAACCGCAAGGGCCTCTTCAAGATTCTGGTTGGGGTGAAATCGCCCGAAACACGCCTGCCTTTGGCTCTGCTCAAATCCAAAAGGCGCGCAGTCATTAAACGAGACGTTGAGTTCAATGCCCAAACCGTCTCGTATCCACATTGTCCCCAGGCGGAGTTCATTCCGCACCATCCACGGCGCGCACAGGAGTACAGGAACGGCCCACAGCGGGATCGTCCGCCGGTTTCGAAGGATCGCCCGGCCGGCAGTAAGAACCATCCAGCCGAGATACACCGGGGCAATGACAGGTTGAAAGCAAATCGTCAGGCCCGCGAGGCCGCCGGTCATCCACGCAGCGCCAGCCGTGTAGGAGTGCTTGGACCAATAACAGACCGCAGCCGCGAGAACCAGAGTCAGCAGGCCCGCTTCATGGGCCTCCCATTGTTCATACGAGAGGGGCTTCGTCAGCAGGGCAAACAATGCGGCGAGAACGCCCGTCCAGGGATTGTAACCCAAGATCCGGGAAAACCAAGGGAGCAGCGCCATCTGCAAACCAAGCGCGAGAACCGGCAGGCAGCTTAGGACAATCCAACCACCGCGGCCCTCCCCGAAAAGCTTGAACAACCCGGACACCAGGATCGGATATCCTGGCGGAACAAGCGCCGTGTACCCGGTCGGCAAGGTCCCGAAAGGGTTGGCGAACTCGCCCGACCGGTACAGATTGTCCGCGACCCTGACCGCTTCGCTGACGATCGGAACGCCCTGAAGCGCCGTTGGTTGCGTCCAGGGACGGTAGTTCGAGAAGCAAGCGGCCAACAAAAGCAGGGAAACAACCCATAATCGGGCGCCGGCGAGGTGCTTCCATTCCAAGCCCATGCCCAAAGTCTACCCCCTAACGTCCTCCTGTTACCGATCGTCTTTACAGATCGTCTTCACCACCAGATCAAGCGTTGGCGGGCGGACGGACGGCAGGAAGCACCTCATCGGCGCTGGCCTTTTTGTCCTGCCCGGAGGTCCGTTATACTTTGTAAACTGGCGGGAAGCCCTAATGAAACTTCTTCACATGGAAATACACGCGCTCGCCGCTATCGCCGTTGCTCTGGTTGCAGTCCCCGCGGTGGCCTTCGCGCAAACCGACGAGATCCAAGTGTACACTGGCGCGATCGCCGAGCCGGGCGTGTTCAATCTCACCTGGCACAACAACTTTACTCCGGACGGCTTGAAGGCCCCGGCATTCCCCGGTGGTCTCTCCAATAACCGGAATCTCAATGGCGTAACCGAATGGGCCTACGGCGTGACCGATTGGTTCGAGGCCGGACTGTATCTGCCGCTCTACAGTATCTCCGATGCCCGCGGCCCGTCGATCAACGGCGGCAAGATCCGCTTGCTGTTCGCCGTGCCGCACGCCGACGATCGCAAGTTCTTTTACGCCGCGAATTTCGAGTTCAGTCTCAACGCCAAACATTGGGATCCACGGCGCTACACCTCCGAGATCCGCCCCATCGTCGGTTGGCACTTGCATCCGTTCGACATCATTGTGAATCCCATTCTCGATAACTCCTGGGCCGGCGGCGTCAAGAGCCTCGACTTCGCGCCGGAGACCCGCGTGGCGTACAATTTCAATCCCAAGTGGGCCGTCGCGGTTGAGGAGTACGCCGATTTCGGGAAGCTGCGCGATATCCTCCCGGCGCACCAGCAGTTCCAGCAGGTATACGGCGTTTTCGACCACAGCACCAAGTGGGTGGACATCGAAGCCGGCGTGGGAATTGGGGTGACTGCCGGGACGGACAAAGTGACGTTGAAACTGATGCTGTCGAAGGATCTCAACTCAAAATCCACAAATTGAACCAGCGTATGCCCGCCCCCCCACGCCGCGGAGACGCAACCCTGGTTCGAAGTCCTGGGTTGGTCGCAGTCCCGATCTACTCCACGCAAGGGCGCCCGCCGATGTCAGAACTGATGAAGGTGTCCCCCAAACGGATAGTGCAAATTCTGCTGGCGGCCATCGCCGGCTGGTTTGCCTTCAGTCGGGTGCCGAAGCCGCCGCCCGAGCTTACACGGATGGAACTTCTCGAGGAAGTCCGGGAGGGTCACGTGAAGAAGGTAGTCATCGAAGATGAAGAGGTGATTTTGGGAGAGAGCACCACGCGGGGGTCTTTTCGAACCGCCTTCAAGAAGTCGGACACCGCGCTGGTTACTGAGCTGCGTGCGCTGGGGGTGGAGGTGCAGTTCGAAAAATCGGCTCCCGGCCTGATCTAGCCGCTTGCCGATTCCACCCAACTCCGCGGCGCCTCAGCTCTGTACGGTTTCCTCGTGCACATGCACCGGAGCCACCGCCGCCCTTTTCTGGCGCCGCAAGCCGGCCCGCTCGAACAGCCCATGGAAGCGTTCCATGTAGACGTACACCACGGGCGTGATGTACAACGTCAGCAACTGCGAAACCACCAGCCCTCCGACCACCGCCAGTCCCAGGGGACGCCGCGCTTCCGAACCCGCGCCCACGCCCAAAGCGATGGGCAGAGTCCCCATCAGCGCCGCCATCGTGGTCATCATGATGGGGCGGAACCGAACCAGGCAGGCTTCATAGATCGCATCCGCCGGAGGAACGTTGTGCAGGCGCTGGGCCTCCAAAGCGAAATCGATCATCATGATCGCGTTCTTTTTCACAATACCGATCAACATGATGATGCCGACAAACGAGTAGATGTTCAATTCGCTGTGGAAGATCAGCAAGGTAATCAGAGCGCCGAAGCCCGCCGAGGGCAGCCCCGAAAGAATCGTCAGCGGATGGATGAAGCTTTCGTAGAGAATCCCCAGCACCATGTAAATGACCAGGATCGCCATGGCTAGCAGCATTCCCATGCCGACCAGGGAACTCTGGAATGCCGCGGCGACGCCTTGAAACGTGGGATGGATGGAATCCGGAAGCTCGCGCGCGGCGTCCTCGATTTCGCCCACGGCGTCGCCCAAACTGACTCCAGGAGCCAAATCGAACGAAATCGTGACGGCTGGCAATTGCCCCAGGTGATTGACCGCCAGCGCCCCGACGGTGGGCCGCATTTTAGCGACCGTGCTGATCGGAACCAATTTTCCCGTAGCGGAGCGCACGTACAGCTTGTCCAAAGCCGCCGGGTCACGCTGGAATTGGGGCTGGAGTTCCAGGATCACCCAGTAGTCGTTGGTGGGTGTGTAGATGTCGGAAACCTGGCGCGACCCGTACGCGCTGTACAGCGCGTCCTCGATCTGATCCGCCGTCACGCCCATGGACGACGCCCGGTCGCGGTCGATGTCCAGTTTCAACAACGGGCTCGCGACCTGGAGGTCGGAATTCACATCCAACAGTTTGGGAATGGCGCGCAAGCGGCGCTCAAAATCTTTCGAAGCCCGATACAGCTCGTCCAGATTCTGGCCCTGCAAGGTGTATTGATACAAGCTGCGGCTCTGCATCCCGCCGACGCGGATCATGGGCGGGTTGGTCATGTATACGTTCACGCCGGGAATCGGGGCCAGTTTCGGGCGGAGCTCCTCGATGACCTGCTCCGGAGTCAGCTTACGCACGGTGCGGGGTTTCAGGCGGAGCTGGTAGCGGCCGGCATTGCCGGTAGACGAATTGTTGTTGCTGCCGCCGGCGCTGACGTTGGAAAAAAACCCGTCGATGTTCGGATCGGCCGCGAAGATGGCGTTCACCGTTTCCTGCAGCCGCTTCATGGCGTCGAACGAGGCGTCCTGCGCGAACTCGGTCTGGACGCTCAACTGTTCCGTATCCTGAGCGGGGATGAAACCGGTGGGAACCAGACGGAACACGTACACCGTCGCGGCCAGCGTTCCCACTGCGATCATCAGGGTGACGAAGCGGTGCCGGATGACTCCGTTGAGCGACCAGCGGTAGGCGGCGAGCATTCCGTCGAACACTTTTTCGGAGGACCGGAATAGCGCGTTGTGTTGCTCCGACGGAGGCTTGAGGAAGCGGCTGCACAGCATGGGCGTGAGGCTGAGCGAAACGAAACCGGAAATCAGAATGGCGCAGCTGATGACCACGGAGAACTCGTGGAACAGCCGCCCGATAATGCCGCCCATGAACAGCACCGGGATGAACACCGCGGTCAACGACAGCGTCATCGACAGGACGGTGAAGGCGATTTCCTTGCCGCCTTCGAGCGCGGCCTGCAGCTTGCTCTTGCCCATCTCCATGTGGCGGACGATGTTTTCCAGCACCACGATGGCGTCGTCGACCACGAAGCCCACGGCCAGCGTTAACGCCATCAACGATAAATTGTCCAGCGTGTAGCCCAGCAAATTCATGGCCGCGAAGGTTCCGACCACCGATAGAGGCAGCGCCAGGCTGGGAATAATCGTTGCGGATACGTTGCGCAGGAACAGGAAAATCACCAGAACCACCAGGCCCATGGTCAGGAAGAGGGTGAACTTCACGTCGTTCACAGATTCGCGAATGGAGATGGAGCGGTCATAGACCGTGTCGAGATTGACGGCGGGCGGAAGTTCGGCGCGGAACTCCGGGAACAGCGCCTTGATTTTATCCACCACTTCCACCGTGTTGGTGCCGGGCTGGCGGCGGATGGAGAACATGACGGAGCGCGACTGCGTGTACCAGGCGATGTTCTTGTCGTCCTGCACGCTGTCGAGCACCGTCCCCAGTTCGCCCAGCCGCACCGGGTTGCCGTTGCGGTACGAAACAATCAGCGGACGGTAGGCCGAGGCGGTCATCACCTGGCCTTGCGCCTCCACGGTGTAGGCCTGATGGAATCCCCACAGCGTTCCGCTCGGCAGGTTGACGTTGTGCTTGCCGATGGCCGCGCTGACTTCGTCGATGCCGATGCCGCGCGCCGCCAGTTGATTGGGATCGATCTGCGCCCGCACGGCGTACTTGCCGGAGCCGAAAATATCCACGCGAGCCACGCCATCGATGGTCGAAAGGCGAGGGGCGATCATGGTTTCCACGTACTCGTCGACCTGTTGCAGGGAAATAGTGGTGGAATTGCAGCCCATGAACAGAATCGGCTGATCCGCGGGGTTGACCTTTTGCACGGTCGGCGGGGCGGGCATGTTCAGGGGCAACTTGCGGAGCACGGCGGCGACGGCGGCCTGCACGTCCTGGGAAGCGGCATCGATGTTGCGGTTCAGGACGAATTGCAGGGTGACGTTGGTGCTGCCGCGGGTGCTGGAGGAGCTCATCGAGTCCAGACCGGGGACGTTGGAGAACTGGCGTTCGAGCGGGGTGGCGACGGAAGCGGCCATGGTTTCCGGACTGGCTCCGGGGAGCGAGGCCTGAACTTGGATAGTGGGGAAGTCAATGACCGGCAGGTCGTTGACCGGCAAGGTGCGGTAGCCCACGACGCCAAAGATAATGATGCCCATCATGATCAGGGCGGTCATCACTGGTCGGCGGATGAAGAGGGCGGTAAGATTCATGAATGTACACGCCGGCTAAGACTTCCTCCGGCTGCTGAAACACCAGTACATATCGTATCGAAGATGGGGTCAATGGGCCAACCGCCAAAAGGCCTAGGGGTTAGAGAGGAGAGGAGAGGGCGGGGGCGCAGGAAACGCCTCTCGGCCCTGAATGGACATAAAATCGCCCGAATCACGGCCCTTTTTTTCAGGCCGTGTTCAGGTGCGGCGGGAAGGGCAGCCCACTCAGAACGTCACGCCGAACTTCGCCACCAACGTCCGCGGCTGCAGGAAGTGCGTCCCGCTGAACGTGGACAGGAAGTTGTACAGCGCCACGACGTTGGTTAAATTGTCGATGGCCAGCGACGCGGTCCGCCTGGCACTGCTGCGTGCATCCGTCCTGGCATTCTCTCAGATCACGTGAAGAAGTCGCCCGGCACATTGTTGAACCATCCAGCGTTATCCGACCGATTCGGATTGGGTGGCACCCGCACGGTCCGCATAGCCTCTTTGGCCTTCTCATTGGCGATGGGCGTCTGCGACGCGCTTACGGCCGCCAGGATGGGCTGCAGGTCCTTGTCGTTCGGGGCGCCGAGCACGGGAGTCCCCATGCTGAAGGTCGACTTGTTCTCCTTGAGAGGCGTTCCGTTCTTCCACTTGAACTTGAATTCGTAGCGCAGGGTCCACCGCACGTGGGCCAGGTGCTGGAAGGCCCCCGCCGGGTTTTGAACCGTGAAGATGCTCCACGCCTCCCGGTCGTCGATCATGTGGAACAGGAAGTTCTCCACGCCGGTAGTCACGTTCTGTTCCTTCTGCCTTACCGACAGGACCGGATGGTCCCCCATGTTGGCCGTTTCCTCTCCGCTGTTGAATTGGGAATTATTCCCCGGCGGCCACATGAACGGCCGCGTGGTGCTGGGGGAGCAGTCGAGCATGTAATCGTGCCCGATGACCGGGTCCAGGAGCATCCCGATGCGCCCTTCCCGAGGCACCCGGCCCGCGTAGAAAATCCCCAGGAAGTTATGCCGCATGTACTGCACGTACCCAAAGGTGTGGGTAGATAAGTCGTCCGTCGGGCCAAGATCCACTTTCACATGGCCGATCAGATTGAACGCCCAGTCGACCAGGGTCGGGTCCGAGTTAAAGTTGCGGGTCAGGTTACACACGGCCACCGGCCCGACCGACCCCGGAATCAGGGCCACGTCCGGGGCCGCCTGGCCCGCGACCACGTCGATCCCGGCGGTCGCGGTCTTGATATTGATGGCCCGGCGCAGGGCCAGCCCAGGGTCGGGCGAAAGAGACGGAACACCCAGACCCGCGAGCACCGTCGCTGCGGCCGCGTCAGCCTCGAACTCCATCGGGTCATCCGGGCGTCCGACCCGTTCCGGCAGCTCGGCGACGCGGCCCCGCTGCTGCACGGCGTGAGCCAGCTCGTGGGCCAGCAGCCACTTTCCCGAAGCCCTGTCCGGACAGTATTCTCCATCTCCGAACACCACGTCCCAACCCACCGTGAAGGCGCGGGCATCCAGAACCGCCGCCGCCTCGACGGCGTCTCGGCCCGTATGGACTCGAACTCGGCCGAGGTCGCACCCGAACCGAGGTTCGAAGAACGCTCGGACGGCCGGGTCGAGCGGCCTGCCGGTTGACCGCGTCAGCACTCCGCGGACAACGGCTGCGGGGTCGCCAGCGGGATAGATGGACGAGTTGGCAGGATTCATGGTGGGGTCTTTAAGTCAGATACCAGGGATTAATCGGCGGGTTGGTGTTGGCCTCCACCGAGATCTTGGCGCGCTCCACGGCTTCCAGCGCGGCGAAGATCTGGTCCAGTTGGCCGAGGGTCTTCCGGCCAGGCTCCCCGTCCTGAACCAGTCCATTGGCGGCTTGGAACGCCCGGACCGTGGCCTCCGTCTCGGGACCAAAGATGCCATCCGGGATCGCGGACTTGGCGGTCGACCGGGGCATCGCGAAACCCAGATCGATGAGGGCCTGCTGGAGGATTTGCACCGCCTCCCCGATGTCTCCCCGCTTGAGCGGCGGAGAATTGTTGGAAGCTGCGTCGAGTCGCGGGTTCCCTTGGAACCGCCGTGCGGTGAATGCCATCTGATTACCTCCAAGTACAGCCAGCTGCAGGAAGGTTCATCGCAGGCGGACACTTGGCCCCAGTTAAACACCTGCCGCGCAAAGCGATGATAGCAAAAAAGGCCCACACCCCAATTCGTTCGGCTCAACACGTTCGACATAAACCGGCGGCGGCAAAAGATAAACCATCACGCCCGGCCGCGCCGCGATATACTAGAACGAGTCGCCGAGACTACTGTTCGCGAATCGCGCCGGCATCACTTGACGTATTTCCTGCCGGCGCCCGCGACGCAAGAAGTTCTGGGCTTACGAACTGGAGGCTACACAATGAAACGCATGCTACCGATCGCTCTTGGTTTAGCGGCGGCGTTGTTCACCGTATTCGCGCAATCCCCGGAAATTGAAAAGGCCCTGATGGCCGCCCCGGCCCAGCTGAAAGCCGGAGCCACGGTCATCAAATGGAAGGCCGACTTCACCTACGACACCCTGAAAAAAGGCACCAACCGCCTGGTCTGCTACGACAAGTCCGGAATGCCTACAGCCCAGCCATTCATGGTGGAGTGCACCAGCCTTGGCAACCTGGACCGGGTCGCGCAGAACATGAAGTTCGAGGCGATCTCCGACAAGAAGGCCAGCCAGGCCGCCTTCGATGCCGCCGAAAAGGACGGAACCCGCGTGAAGCCCGAATTCGGATCGGTGTGGTATCACCTGATGGGCGCCGACGCGGAGCACACGCGCACCCACATGACCATCGCCGTTCCGGGCGCGACCGCGCAGTCGCTCAATTTGCCCGACAATGGCAAAGAGGGTCGCGTGTGGGTCATGAATCCGGGCACCACCACCGCCCACCTGATGACGCCGGGCGAATAAGAAAGCGGACAGACGAAATCATCGGCGGGCGGCCTCACCAGCCGCCTGCGCCGAAGCTGCGTCTCAGGGAGCGGTTGTGAAGCCTCTGATCCTAAGTCTGGCCATCAGTCTTGTCATCTTGGCGGCGCTGACCGCGGCGCCGGGCCAACGCAAGTTCACCGGCGTCATCACCGACAGCATGTGCGCCACGGCCGACCATTCCCACATGCGCATGGGACCGACCGACGCCGAGTGCACTGTCGCCTGCGTCGAAGCCCACGGCGCCTTATACGTTCTGTATGACGGCAAGGAAGTCTACACGCTGAGCGACCAGCAGACCCCGGAGAAGTTCGCCGGGAAAAAGGTGACGGTCATGGGCGCCTTGGACGCCAAGACCATGACCATCAAAGTGGACTCGATCACCGCGGCGAAATAAGCTGCAGGTGGGCCGCACCCATCATCACGACTGCTTTTCGAGAATTTCTTTCAGGTCGCGCTTTCCATCAGGGGATGCTTGGCCAGACGGCGGCATGTGGCCACGATCTCCATTTCCACCCTGTCGGCCGCATCCCGGTTGTCTGCCGCGATAAACCACCAGATCGCGTCAAGGTCTTCCGTCGCCTGCGGAGTGAAGTGAAACGGCGCACTCATCCTTGCGGCTTCAGCCGCTCCGCGCGCCGTTGCCGCAACATCTCGACTGCCGCATCCCCGTCGACTAGTTCGCCGCGCTCCGCCTGAGCGAAGCCCTTCTCGATGTGTGCGGCGACCCCCTCGCGTTGGTCGAGCATCCAGTCTTCAAGATCGAGTTGCTCGCGGATAATTTCGAACGCCCGGTCGAGGACCTCGCCGGGGGGTCTGATAGGCGCCGGAACCTACGGCCAGATCGATCACGCGCTGCTGTTCCGGTTTCAGGTCAATCACCATGCAAGAGTCTCCTCATCTGATCCCATTTTATCCGTGGCGGATCACCAGCACGTCGCCATCCTTGACGATGTACTCTTTCCCTTCCAGTCGCAACAGTCCTTTCTCGCGCACGCCGGGATAGCCGCCTAGATCCACCAGGTTCTTCCAATTGACAGTCTCCGCGCGGATGAACTTCTTCTCGAAGTCGCTATGAATCGCGCCGGCGGCCTTCACCGCGGGGCTGTTCATGGGAATGGTCCACGCGCGGACTTCGGTTTCTCCGGCGGTCAGGAAACTCATCAGACCCAGCAGCGAATAGGTAGCGGTGATCAGCCGTTCCAGCGCGGATTCCTTTAGCCCGTAACTGGACAGGTACTCTTTGGCTTCTTCCGGCGACAGCTCCGCCAGTTCGGCTTCGATCTTGCCGCAGATGCCCGTGACCGCTGTGTGCGGACGCCCGGAGAAAGCTCCGTTGCGGTACTGCTCTTCGACTTCATGCAAGCGCGAGGCGTCGGCTTCGCCCAAATTCAGCACAATCAGCATGGGCTTCTGCGACAAGAACTGGAAGCCGCGGATGCGCTTCTCATCGGCGTCGTTGAATTCGAGACCGCGCAAGGCCCGGTTGGATTCGAGCTCGGCTTTCAGGCGCTCCAGCAGCGCGAACTCCTGATCCAGGTCGGGGCTCTTGGTCTTCTTGCGGTCCTTATCGACGCGCTCCATGCGCTTTTCGACCACCACCAGGTCGCTCAAGATCAGCTCCATCTCGACGTCTTCGAAGTCCCGCACCGGATCGACGGAGCCTTTCTCGTGCGGCACCACGTCGCTCTCGAAGCAGCGCAACACGTGCGCCAGGGCGTCCACCACGCGCAGGCTGGCGAGGTAGCTGGGGTCGCGCAGGGATTCCTTGGAGATGGCCGGGAAATCCAGATACTCGACGGTGGCGTGCGTGATTTTGGGGGGCTGGAACAATTCGGCGAGCGCGTCCAAACGGGCGTCGGGAACTTTGGTGACGCCCACGCGGGCTTCGAGCGATCCGACGCGGGCGGATTCGTGGACCCCGGTCAGGATCGTGAACAAACTGGTTTTGCCTACCATGGGCAGGCCGACAATGGCGGTTTTCATGGATGAAACTCCATCTTCTCATGCGGGCTTCGCATGCGCGGCCCGCCGGGAACGCTCGTGTTACACTCGCGGTTGTGCGGTCAGCCGCGTATTTGATCGCTGCGGGGATCTGGGCTTGTCCCATCGCATTGGCCCAGGAAGAACCGGTTGCCACCTTCGGAACCACCGTGGTGGTGCCGGGGGGACTCCTGGGAGTGATTTATCACCTTCGGCCATCCGCCAAGTCTCTTCCGGATTTTGAGGGGCTGAATCCACTGGGCGTGATTTACACCTCCACGCTTAACGTCACTCCGCGGGATTTTCGGGAAGGATTCCCCGGAGTCACGAACCGGTTCGAGTGGTTCGCCATCGATTACTCCGGCCGGTTCTGGATCGAGAAGCCGGGTATCTATCGTTTCGAGCTGACCTCGGACGACGGCTCGCGCCTGTACCTCGACGACCGCATGGTTTTGGATAACGACGGCGTGCATCCGCCGGAAACGAAGCTCACGGCGCTGACGCTCGAAGGCGGGATTCACCGCATTCGCGTGTCCTATTTCCAGGGCCCGCGGTTTCAGGTCGCGCTGGTGCTGCGCGTGGCCGGGCCGGGCGAGGAGTTCCGCGTGTTCAGCACGGATGAGTTCAAACCGCCCTCGGATCCCACCACCTGGACCTACCCGCAGATCACCAACCGGTAACGGCAGTGCCTTCGCGTCCGGGTCGCCGACAAAACTAGTCGAGCGGACACGACGCCGGATTAGCGGAAGCCAGCGGCGATCACTCTACACCGCGCGGCTAGGCAGGTTCGATCGTCCTGGAGGCCCAGACCGTACGATATAATCTCGCCTAGAGAGGACGAATTCCTGAAATGAACAGGACCTGGCCCGCGGCGGCCGCGTTGCTATTGGCGACGATGCGCATCTCGGCGCATCACGCATTCGCGGCCGAGTACGACGAAAACAAGCGGGTGACCGTCTCCGGCACAGTGACCGGGTTCAGATGGACCAATCCGCACGCATGGCTGGACGTCGACGGAAGGGATGGAAGCGGCAAGGCCGCCGGTTGGAGCTTCGAAATGGGCAGCCCTGGAGGCCTTGTTAACAGGGGATGGAAAAAGACGCAGTTGAAGAAGGGCGATCAAGTCACAGTGGAAGGCTATGGCGCGAAGGACGGCAGCAACGTGGCCAACGCCGGTACCGTTACCCTACCGGACGGCCGGAAGCTATTTGGGGGCTTCAAATCCACCCCGGGTGCACCTGTCAAGTAGCCGAAACCCCCGGTGCTCCCGCCCTCCTTAACTTTCACATCACTCTACGCTACGCGACTTATGGAGGTTTTTTTGCATTTGCCCTCATCTTGGCGTGGTTGGCTTCGAAGTCGAGTTGGTTATTTCTCGGGTAAGGAGCTTGTGCCGAACCTGCCCGATCGCCCGATCAGGCTCGTCCGCAGCGCTTCTTCAATCGTACACTGCGCAGCGTTTCCAGAATAATCAGAAAGGGGGTATTTACTTGACTCAGGTGGCCCCAACCTGTAGCATGGCCGGCTGTGGAGGAGTATCCCCGGAGTCTGGCCGATTTCGAGGCTCGGTTCGACACCGAGCAAGCGTGTCGGGACTACCT
>Ga0316363_10000539_pt1 | contig 47588 bp, 37 predicted proteins | sample Sb_taG_3_FD_200459 | JGI IMG/M metagenome (GOLD analysis project Ga0316363, IMG submission 200459) | Peat soil microbial communities from Weissenstadt, Germany - Sb_50d_a_PC metaG (v2) (version 2) | ecosystem: Environmental > Terrestrial > Soil > Wetlands > Peat | place: Germany: Weissenstadt...
GTCACCAGTGTTGTGGTCACCAGCTCCCGGGACCATACTCACCGACGGGCACAAAGCACCAAGGTCTCTACGGTCACCTCGACCCGCGGCCCTCAACGACATCATAGGATCCTCCTTACTCTCGCCCTTCGTTCCTCCGTACTGTGGGCTGCAAAGCAGCGCCAATTGCTCACCGGCCGCTTTTCTTTTTTGGTGTTCGCCTGGTTCCCAAAATCTGTTTGGGAACCCACTCCGCGAAACTCCGTTTCGCGTTGGCACGGCAGCGTCATTCACTTGGCGTTGCCGGCCTTCTTCAGCACTTCCGCCGCGTCGGCCCACAGTTTCCGCCACGGCTCCTGCTCCTGGGCCGACAGCTTTTGCAGCGCATCCACGTCACGCACACTGGCCAGGTCCGTGTCGCCTTGCCAATGCTCCAGCGCGGCCAGCGCGGATCGGCGTTCGTCTGCCTTGCCACCGTCGAGTTGTTTGCTCCACGCCTCCAAGTCGGCCCGGAGCCAGGCCAAGGCCTGTTGGCGCAGCCGGCGATGTTCCTGGTCGTCGATTTTGCCGGCGTCCGTCCCTTGACCCGCAGCGGCCAAGGCGGCGAAGCAGGCGGCGTTATAACGATGGCAACCCTTTACGTCGTCAGGCAGTTTTGGGTCGGCGGTGAAGCCGTCGGCGTAGAGCCGGGCGGCGGCGACGTACCGGCGTTGCAGCCGGCACACTTCCAGGAGGCCAAGGAGTTCGCCGTTGTCCGCCGGCGTGGCTTTCCCCGCCAGAACGTCGGCCAACTTCGCCTCCAACCGGACGAGCCGTTCGGCGTTGGCTACCCATTGCGCCGACGGGTAGTGCCAGTCCTTGCGCTTGCTGCCTAACGAGTGCCCTCGTTTATAGAAATCGAGACAGGCGGATAATTGCCCCTGTAAATAAAGAACTTTGGCCAGATTGCAGTGTGCCTCGGCATAATCCGGTTGAAGATCGATGGCCTGGCGGTATTCGGCGATGGCTTCGTCCAACTGGTTTTTGGCCTCCAGTACCATGCCGAGGCCGAAGTGGGCCGGCGCGTACTTGGGATCGAGCTCGATGGCCTTCTTGTATTCGGGGCTGGCCTCGTCCAACTGCTTGTTGTCCAGCAGCGCGGAGCCGAGGTTGAGGTGGGGCGGCACGAGCTTGGGGTTGAGTTCGATGGCGTTCTTGAATTCGGCGATGGCTGCGTCCAATTGCTTCTTGGCCTGCAGCACGAGACCGAGCTCGTTGTGGGCCTCCGCGTATTTGGGGTCGAGTTCGATGACCTTCCTGTATTCGGCGATGGCTTCATCCAACTGGCTCTTGGCCTGCAGCGCGTCGCCGAGGTTGATGTGGGCCTTTGCGAATTGGGGGTTGAGTTCAATGGCTTTCTTGTATTCGACGATGGCTTCGTCCAACTGGTTCTTGGCGCGGAGCGTCCAGCCGAGGTTGTCGTGGACCTCCGCCAGCTTGGGGTTGAGTTCGATGGCCTTCCTGTATTCGGCGATGGCTTCGTCCCACTGCTTCTTGGTGTTCAGCGCGTTGCCGAGGTTATTGTGGGCCTGGGCATATTCGGGGTTGAGTTCGATGGCCTTCCTGTATTCGGCGATGGCTTCGTCGAACTGGTTCTTGGCCGTCAGCGCGACGCCGAGGTTGTTGTGGGCCTCCGCGTACCTGGGGTTGAGTTCGATGGCCTTCCTGTATTCGGCGATGGCTTCGTCCCACTGCTTCTTGGTGTTCAGCGCGTTGCCGAGGTTATTGTGGGCCTGGGCATATTCGGGGTTGAGTTCGATGGCCTTCTTGAATGCGGCGATGGCTTCGTCTAACTGGTTCTTCGCCTGCAGAACGTCGCCGAGGCCACTGGGGCCAGCGCCAACTTGGGATCGAGGTCGATGGCCTTCCGGAATTCGGCGCTGGCCTCGTCCAACTGGTTCTTTTTGCGGAGAGCATTGCCGAGGTTGTTGTGGAACATTGCTTCCTTGGGATCGAGCTCGATGCACTGGCGGAACTCGATGATGGCCCCGTCGTAATCGTGCTTCACATCACACAGGATCGCGCCGAGGCCGCTATGGGCCGGCGCCAACTTGGGATCGAGGTCGATGGCCTTGCGGTATTCGGCCATGGCCTCATTCAACAGGTTCTTAGCCTCGAGGGCGTTGCCCAGGCCAATGTGGGCCACCGCCAACTCAGGATCGAGTTCCATGGCTTTCCTGTATTCGGCGATGGCTTCGCCCAACTGGTTCTTGGCCATGAGCGCGTTCCCGAGGTTGTGGTGTGGCCTCGCGAGCTTGGGGTTGAGTTCGATGGCCCTCCTGCATTCAGCGATGGCTTCGTCCAACTGGTTCTTGGCCATTAGAGCGTTGCCGAGGTTGGAGTGGGCAGGCGCGAACCTGGGATCGAGGGCGATGGCCTTGCGGTATTCGCCCATGGCTTCGTCTAACTGGTTCTTGGCCATTAGAGCGTTGCCGAGGCCGTTATGGGCCGGCGCGAACTTGGGATCGAGGTCGATGGCCTTGCGGTATTCGACCATGGCCTCATTCAACAGGTTGTTAGCCTGGAGGGCGAGGCCGAGGCTTGTGTGGGCCCTTGCGAATTTGGGGTTGAGTTCGATGGCCTTCCTGCATTCGGCGATGGCTTCGTCTAACTGCTTCTCGGCCAGGAGAGCGAGGCCGAGGTTATTGTGGGCTGCGACGGCAGCCGGACGCAGCGCCAAGGCTGTTCGGTAACAGCCGATTGCTTCTTCCAGGATCTTGGGGGATTTATCGGATTTATCGTCGTCCGGTCTCAGGCGAGCTCCCAGGTCAAAATGGATCCAAAAATCCGTAAGGTGCCGGCCGCGCGCCCAGCGTAGCAGAGTCACGGCTTCGTCGAGGTCGCCTTGAGAACTCAGCCTCGCGGCCAGCAAAAGGAGACTGGAAGGTGGCAGGCACAGCCGCCTTGCTTGGCGGCTCAAGGCGCGCAGTGACGTGACGTCCCCAGCACTGGCCGCGGCGCGAAATTGCCGCCGCCACGGATCGTCATCTGCAGCGGCCGCGATCGCCAGCACCAGGTTCGCCAGTTCCGCTGTCTTTGCCGACGCGGCGGTGGAGCACCAGTTCTCGAGTGCCACGATCAGGGCCTCGCGGATGGCGGGTTGCTCCGCGCGGATGCGCCGCGCCAGCTCTTCGGCTGGTCCCGGCTTGACTTCCAAACCGTAGGCCGCGAACGCCGCGGCATACTTCGTGGAGGCACTGGCATAGTCCCAATGGGTTTCGATCCAGATCGATTGCGTCATGCGGGCGTCATCGAGGTCGCGGAACAGTTTTGCCGTCCGCTGCGCCTGCGCGCGTCCCTGTTCGATCTGCTGTCGTTCGTCCATGACCTGCTGACGCAAACGGTCGTCGGCCGTGCCGGTCCGCAAGGCGGTCTCCGCCTGGGCCAGCGACGCTTCCGCCTGTCGCCATAGCGCCAGGACGGCATCCGCCTCCTGGCTCGTTGCGATCGGCGCGTCGCCGGCCTGCTTGCGCCACTGCTCCGTCTGGACCAGCGCCGCGCTCACCGTCCATTCCGTCTCGGCCATGCGCTCGGCCAGCTCGGTGCGACGCGCAGCCTGATCCCAGAGCGCCCAGCTGACGCCGGCGATGGCCAACAGCAACACCAGGGCTGCCGCCGCTGCAATGCGTAGCCCCGCCTTGTGCCGCTGCGTGAACTTGTGGAAGCGATACCACGCCGACGGTGGGCAGGCCTGCACCGGCTCATCCGCCAGGTATCGCTGCAGATCCTGCGCGAAGCCGTTGGCCGTCTCATAGCGGCGGTTGCGGTCCTTCTCCAGGGCCTTCATCACGATCCAGTCCAGCTCGCCGCGGACCAGCTTGGTCAGCTTCGCGGGTTCCGTGTGCCGCTGCGCCGAGATCGACGGCAGGGAATCCTTCGAATCCGACAGCCGCGTGCTCGGCTTGGGCGGCTCCTCCTCGCGGATCATCCGCAACATCTCGTTGAACGCGGCCTGCTTGAGCTGCTGGCGCGTCAGTGGCGTGCTGCCGGTGAGAAGCTCGTACAGCAGCACGCCCAGCGCATAAATGTCGCTGCGCGTGTCGATGTCCTGGTTGTTCAGCTCGGCCTGCTCGGGGCTCATGTACTCGAGCGTCCCGACCACCGCGCCCAATTCCGTGAACAACGTCTTCTCGGTAAGCCGTTGGCCCGTCGCCTTGGCCACGCCGAAGTCGATGACCTTGACGACCGGTTTGCCGTCGTAGGGTGCAACCAGGACATTCGAGGGCTTGACGTCGCGGTGAATGATGCCCTTCTGGTGCGCGTGCTGGATCGCCTGGCAGACGGGTACGAACAGTTCCAGGCGTTGGCGTGGCGTCAGCCGGTGCTCGTCGCAATACTGCGTGATCGGCTGGCCCTTGACCAGCTCCATGACGAAGAAGGGCCGGCCCGCTGCCGTCGCGCCGCCGTCGAAAACCTTGGCGATGTTAGGGTGGTCCATCAAGGCCAGTGCCTGGCGCTCGGCCTCAAAGCGGGCCAACACCTGCCTGCTATCCATGCCCGCCTTGATGATCTTCAGGGCCACCTTGCGCTGCACCGGCCGGGTCTGCTCCGCCATCCAGACGACCCCCATTCCCCCCGTGCCGATCTCCTGCAGCAGCTTGTACGGACCGATCGGGCTCCCAGAGGACTCAGCAGGCAAATCGGTGGTGGTCGCCACGATGGCAGGGCGGGCGCCGAGAAAGCTTCCGGCCTGAGAATGGGCCTCCAGGAGCCGTTCGACACGCCGGCGGGTGTCGAGATCGTCGCCGCAGACCTGGTCGAGGTAGGCGGCACGCTCCGCCGGCGACGCCAACTCGATGGCGGCACAGAAAATATCGTCCCGTTCAAGTTTAGATCGGTCCACGATTTCGGCTCCTTGATGCCCGTTCGAGAAACAATGCGAGTTTGCGGCCGTTTGGGGGCCACGAAAAATCAAGAAAGTGATGAGTAACGAGTAATGAGTTAGTACTCATCACTCCAACGCGGCATCGCGGACGGCGGCGTACAGCCAGGCGCGGGCATATGCCCAGTGCCGCTTGGCAGTGCGGGGCGCGATGCCGAGAATCCGGCCGGCATCTTCCAGGGTCAAGCCAGCGAAGAAATGCAGCTTGACCAGCTCGGCCTTGGCCGGCTCCTCCACGGCGAGCTTTGCCAGTGCCTCATCGAGGGCCAGCAAGTCGTCGCCATCGGCGGCTTCGCTGAGGGAAAGGGCCTCATCCAGATCGACGCGTTTGCGATCGCCCCCGTGCTTGGGCCGCCGCTTGCGCCGAGCCTGATCGATCAAGATGCGGCGCATGGCTTCGGCGGCGGCGGCGAAGAAGTGTCCACGGCTATCCCAGTGCTGTGCACCCTCCACATCCACCAGCCGTAAGTACGCCTCATGAACGAGCGCGGTTGCCTGGAGCGTCTTGCCAGGTTTCTCCTGCGCCAGCTTCTGTGCCGCTAGCTTGCGCAGTTCGTCGTAGACCAGTGGCAATAATTGCTCCGCAGCGTGCGGATCGCCTTGCTCGATGGCGGACAGGATGTGCGTCACATCGCTCATCGGCGACACCAGAGAGGCGAATCTCCCAGCGGAACAACCTCACGCAACCCCCTAAAGCGGGGTCCAGAATCGCAGTCGATGAGTGTACCATCCGCCTGGTCGCAAATCCTGAACTTCTACGATTCGCACGCAAGGCTGCAGATTTAGAAGGTCGGTTCGTACGCCCGGCCTGATTTGGCTGAACGCCGGGCAGGATTTCGTTTGGCCGATGTTTATTCCGAAAACGTGGCAAGAAGGGATTCACTTGGATGCAACTGGCTCCCTTTTGGGTCTGCAGTGCCGGCGACTCTGCTACTCCTGGCGTTGCGTGGTCTAACGCCATTCATTGCGCGGCGAAAGTGAGTGTGCCTCTACCCGGGTCTTCCCTGCGAGCGTATGCGTCTTTCCCAGCCGCCAGGTCTTCGGCACGGCAGCGAGGTGCCGCCTTAAGCAGGTTGACTACTCGCGGAATATTTGCGATCCAGTCGTCGACATAGCACCAGAAGGCATAGGTCGGATCGGGAGTGGTCCAATCCGGGAAAGTCTCTCCAACATAAACGCGTAGTTTGGGCATCCCTTTCTTTCGAGGATAGGCATAGGCTACCACGAGTTTTCCCGCATACAGCGAGATCCCTGACTTGCTCGGATTCACCATTAATTCCGGCAAGAGCCCCAACAAGGGCTTCAGCTGCTCAGCGGCAAGAGTCACTGCCGGGTTGTTATCTACTTCGGCGGGGGCCTCAGGGCCTTGGGCCTCCGCAGTTGGGGACTCTACCTGTTGGCGATCTTCATACTGTGCGCGGAGTTCGATAAGAGAACCAATGTCTTGTCCTCCACGCTGGACGCGAAAAGCGGCCCATCCGTTCACGGCCCTGCGCGCTTTGCCGGCTAACTCGAGAACGCGCAATGCGGCGGGCGATACGGACTCGAACACCGTGCCGGCGACGTCGACACTTCCATCGGGGCTGATGCTCGCTGTCTGCTTCCGACCATCGACTTCAATGAACAGAATGTCCTGCGGAACAAGCAGCCCAGCACCAAGCAAATCACTCAGCGTAACTCGCCGACCGGCTGGTTCTATCGGTGGAGGGATGGCTATCGGACCGGTTACCTCGAGTAGTGGTTCCTGCCGCTGAGAATCCTTAATGGACGGCGCCTCCACGGGCATTAGCCGAGTAGATACGGGATCTGAGAATGCATCGCGCAGCCATTTACCGATTGAATCCTCCGAGACGGCTCCCTCCGGCAGCTTCTCGTTAACCTTCTTTGTCAGCCATCGCGTGTTTTCTTTCAGAACATCCAAAAGCGTGCGGCGGGCAAGAAACTCGACCAGCGCAGATGTGGGTTGCGCGAGCGCCGGCTTCGCCAACAGCCAGAGGCGTTGCGCAAGAAGCTTCGGGTCATCGGTTAGGAAAGCCCACTCGGCCACCGTGTGAAACTCATTCGTTCTGTTAAGTCCCATGAGCAACCATCGGTTGCCATCCGTGACGATGCCAAGAACCGTCTTAGGCTTGACGCTCGCTTGATCAACGTATGCGCGAATGTAAGCTCGCAGTTGGCTCACGGCATCATTTAACTCATCTTGGCCCTTTGGCCCCTCCAGTCGCCCCGAGCGCTTACACTCCACGAAGATGACTCCATTATCGAGGACATTAATGCGCAGATCCGGGAAGAGTTGCTTGCTGCCCTTGGACCCTATCGGGGTGCTTGCTTCCCGCGTGATCTCCTTCCAATGCGAATAGCCGAGATACTGTTGGAACAAGGGCTGAACCCAGGCTGAGAGCTGTGCTTCAGAAGCCCCCTGTAGTCCTTGCAGATCGGAGCGCTCCTGCTGAAGACTTGGAATGAAGGCGGCTTCAAACTCGGGGAAGGAATTCATGGTTGGACCGTGATTGGTAGGGCGCACGAACCGATCTGCGGCCGTTCGCCACAGGGAGGGAGCTAGAAGAGCTGTTGTCCTAGTTCACGCTTGGCATTCCATTCTGGTCGGGAAGATGAACTGCGACAAGGAAAATGTGGAATCGTTTTACGAATACCACTTGGCAGAATGAACATTGCCGATGGGGAATACTGCATTGAGCGAGGCGTGGCAGCGACCCGAGGCATATGTAAAAAGGCGACGATTTAATGAGCGGCCAGACAGCAAGCTGTCTTTTGCGCTCTGATTTCCGAAAACTGCTGATTCTTACAATTTGCCACACCAAAGCGCCCTCCCCCGCCGATTGCGCCGGTCCCGTCCTCCTCGCGAAGACGGCGGCTCGTTCGCTAAACGCCACTCGGCGGTGCCATTTCGTGGGGCGGGCCTTTGGCCAACCTGGGCCTGGATGACGCGACGTCCGCAATCGTGGGCAAATCCTGGCTACCCAGGGGCTATTAACCGGAGCCCACCTTGACCTGGACGACCGCGGGCGTTCGGCCTCGAGGCGCTGGGGGCGATTAGGCTAGGGGTCAATGACTCGGGCCGGCGCCCAGGAAGGCAACCGGCCCGATCTGTTACGTTAACTGTTACGTCGTTTCCCGGTTGAAATCCGTTTCAATCTCAGTTAGAGTTCGGTTGTCCCACCAAGAACGCGGAAAAACCGCCACCTTTGAGCCCGTTTCTAGCCAGATAAACGTAGCACGGGACTTCAAAACCAGGGGGGTAACAAAGACCTCCGGTGGGTTCGAATCCCGTACCATTCCGTTTCCCACCGCCTCAATCGGCAGCACGACCAGCGCGTCCCAGGCCGAACTGGCTGCTATTGCGGATTGGCACCCCGTCTCGGAAGTCGATTTCGAGCAGTTTTTCGCTGTGGACCTGGCGTCCCATTTCATCTTGCAAGGCAGCCACGATTTTCTTGGTCTTCACCTCGACGACCTCTCCCGTACTCGGGTAGGCGAAGCGACCATCGAGGCTGAACGTAACCCAGCCGGGTTCCTCGCGGAGCGGAACGCTGGACAACTGCTTCGGAGGCGCAGTTGTCAGATCAAAGACGTGGACTCGGCGATTGAAGGCATCGCACACCCAGACCTCGTGCTCGTCGGGCGTCAGGCCGACGCCGTGGCTTGGACAACCGTGGCGCTTGGTCGAGCCCATGCGGAAGCCCTGGACTTCTACACGCTCGACCATCTTGCCGGTCGTCAGGTCGCCGATTTCGAACCCGAGCAGGCCGTTGACATTGACGTAACAGCGGGTCAGGGCGGCGTTGACTGTGAAAGGCCGGATGGGGGCGCTGAACGGACCGACCTTCTGGACGACTTGTCGGGTCTTCGTGTCGATGACGGTCAGCCACGGGGAGCTCAGGCCGGCGAGGTAAGCACGCGCCCCGTCTAGACTGCAAATCGTGTTGTGCGCGCCGCTTTTGGTTTCAATCCGAGTCAACAGATCGCCAGTACCAGCGTCGACAACATTCCAGTGAGGACCCTCCAGTGAAGGAACGTAGAGTTGGCGGCCATCAGCCGTAATCTCCAAGCGGTCGCAGCCTCCAGGCAAGGCCTTTTCCCAGATGCAGATCTCCTTTTCCAAATCGAGGCAGTAGAGCTTTGTTAGCGTGGTGAAATAGAGTCGCCGGTTCGCGGCGTAAGCGCAAATCCCTTTGATATTTTCTGGTTTCTTTCTTTCACTTGCGGGCGTCGGTATGCGCTTTACAAAAGCATGGCCGCGATCAACGTCGAAGACCAGAATGCCGGCGCCCCCAACGGCCAGATCATCCCGTATTCCCGGGGCCGCGACGTACAGGAGGTGGTGCTCCTCACCGCGCCCAGCTTCGCCGGCCTGGACGGCATTCCATCCCATGCAGGCCAAAAGCGTGAGCGCCAAGAGCCCCGCAAGCCTGATATGACTCATGATGTAGCCCTCAACAGAGATCGATGGTTCAAGCGAGAATACGGTGTCTCAAGTACTCGCTCATCCTTGTCAGGCTGGATCTGTTGCCTCAGCTCGGCATGGCTTTTCCTGCTTGCGTGTGACCAGCGTCCAACGATTATAACCTGGCTGCGCGGAATCTTCCGCGCACCGCGCGGAAAATCCGCAAATCCTCGCGTTTTTACGAGGGTGCTCGCACGCGCTTGCAAACCGGGTGGGAAGTGCGTAAACTCCGAGCGTGACGGGGTTTTCTAGGTTTTTCTGCGTTGAGGCCGCGTTCTCTACGGAGCCATAGGTTGGGGGTTCGAATCCCTCCAGGCGTATTTGGCACTCTGGCATATCATCGCACTGCATCGCACGTTCTAGCGCAAGCCCGCAATCGCTTGAACCTTCCGGCAGACCTTGCGAAGCCGTCCATCCCCCTGCGGCTGGTTGTTGCACCGGATTTTGCTAGGAGAATTGACGCCGAATATGCAAACGGAATGTAGACGCTGCAAAAACAGCATGAAGTTCGTTTGCCCAAGGTCACGGCAATCCCGACAAGGAAATTTGAATTCAGAGGACGAGAGGGCCTTCAACGTTTGCCGTTTAATAGCCGGGCCCGAAAAACGCGAGCAAGATGAGGGCGAGCAGCAGGACCAACCCAGCTGCGGCAAGAAGAGCAGCTCGAGTGCTGTGGCGGAAGGCTTGAAAGTACCAACGCAGATAATGTGGCAGCCATTGCCAAAGGCGAAAGCGGCTCTGCCCAGTGGCTCGATCCTGCCAGCGCGCCGGTACCTCCTCTACTCGCCCGCCCGCCAAGTGTGCTTTCACCGTCAGTTCTAGTCCGAGGCAGAACCCGGCCGTGCTCTCAATCGGCGTGCGCAGGAGGAAAGCCCGTGAGTACGCCTTGAAACTGTTGGTCGGGTCGTGAACCGGGAAGCCGGCCAACCAGCGCATGCTCAACCCTGCAGCACGGCTAAGCAGCCCCTTCAGCCGTGGGCCGCCAATCTGTTCGCCCCCCTGGATGTAGCGACTGCCGCAGACGACATCGGCCCCCGCTTCCACGCGCCGCACCATTTCCTCCACCCCGGCGAAGTCATCGGAAAGGTCCGCCATCGTCACAAGCACCACCGGCGCCACCGCCGCTTGCATCCCGGATTCGATGGCGTAGCGCACTCCCTTGCCAAGGTTGTTCTTCACTAACCTGAGCTGGGCCGGCCGTTCCTCCGCGCTCAGTGCGCCAACGGCCGGGAGAGTGTTATCGGCGTCGAAATCGTAGCAAATCAATAGTTCGTAATCACCGGGTAGTTGCGACCTTGCCCTGCGACAAAATGGGCCGATATTGTCGGCCTCGTTGAAGACCGGCACTACCACGGAGTAGCGCGGTGCGGCAACTGGAGCTTCGGTAGTCGATGGCGTCATGGGTTCGCTGAACATGGCGGTTCGTACGACCTGGTGGGGCGATCAGATCCGGCCGAGCGCGATTTCCTCGCGCACCCAAGGGATCACTTCGTCGAGGACTGCTTCGAGCAACGTGGTCGCTGTGAACCCAATTACGATCCTCGCCTTGCTCGTGTCTGGGATCCGCCTTTGCACGTCGTGCTCCAGTGGCGGGTCGGAGACGTGGCGGAAAGGACGATGTGGTTCGTGGACCTTCCGCCAGATAAGTCGGGCGAGTTCGAGCACCGTGGTCGCCACCGGGGTGGAGAGGTTAAAGTCCTCGTTGGCAGCCGCGGGGTGCATCATCGCCAGGATTATTCCCCGTGCCAGGTCTCCGCCGTAGGTGTAGCAACGTGTCTGATCACCGGAGCCAAGGATGTGCAGGGGGTCTTGCCCTTTTAGCACCTTCTGCACCAGATCAGGGACGACGTGGCTCAGCGCCAGCCGGATGTTGCCGCCGGGGGAATCGCGGCCTCCCAGGGCGCGGCGTTCGCCGATGCCGACACAGTTGAACGGGCGGCAGATCGTGTAGGGCAGGCGGTACTGCTCCCACGCGCCGCGGCAGAAATACTCGCAAGCCAGTTTCTGGAAGCCGTAGGTGCTCGTTGGTGGCGAGCAGTGCCGCTCGTGCCCCTCGGGGGTAGGGAAGAGCGTTGCGTTCTCGAAAACCATGCTACTGGAGAGCACCGTGATCTTCTGCAGCCGGCCCTTGCGGAAGGCTGTCAGGGCGGCGTCAAAACTGGCCGCTGTTATCCGCTCATTTTCGGCCAACAGGTCGTAAGCGTACTCGTGGAAGTAGGTGATGCCGCCGATCCGAGCGGCAGCGGCGATGAAGTGATCGCACTGGAGCGCGCAGTCGGTCAGAAGTTCGATGTCTCGAGCGTCGCCCTCGATGAACCGATAAGCCGGGTGGTTTTGATAACTCTTCTCGATCCGGCCGTACTTGGAGAAATTGTCGATGCCGATCACCTCGTGCCCTTGACGCAGCAACTCCTCAACAAGGTAGCCCGCGATGAACCCCGACGAGCCGGTGACAAGGACCTTCATGGAGCCACCATGTCCAACTTCACGCCAGCGACGTCAGCGGACTGCTGTGCCCGACTTCCCAGGAAATTCCAGACGTCGATAACGACTCGGTCGGATGGAAGGATCAAGTCGTGGTAGGCGGCGTGCGGGGTGGCGACGAAATAGACGCCAGCCTCGGCTACGAGTTGGTCCAGAGGCACTCCTTCCGGGCCGGACCAGTAAGGATCGTGGCAGAGCACGCGCCGGCACTCCAGTGTGAGGAGTTTGCGAAGCTTGAAACTGAGCGAATCGCGTACATCGTCGGACTCTGCCTTGAACGTCATCCCCAGGATACCGGCGGTCTCCGTGCGCAGATCGGTCTGCCGTTTGGCCAGTTCCACCAGGTGGGCCGGCAGGCCTTCGTTAATCAGCATGGCCGCGTGCCCGAGCATGAAATGGTTGCGGCTAAAGGCAGCCAGTTGCATGGTATCCTTGACAAGGCATGGTCCGGCGGCAAGCCCTGGACCGGGCACGCCGCGCATGCGCGGGTAGTTGTGTCGGCAGCCATGCAGGATTCGGTCGAAGTTCAAGCCGTGCTGGGTCGCGATCATGTAGAATTGGTTGACCGTGGCGAACTGGATGTAGCGCCAGGCGTTAGTCATCAGCTTACACAGTTCCGCCTCCATCGGCTCCAGCTCGATTAGCTCACAGGCTACTCGAGAGAACAGTTCACCCACCTCGCACAGCGTTTCCGGATCGAAGGCACTGATGATTTGCGGCAGCTGGCGGAACTCTCTCAGGCTGAAGCCCTGGGCGACCCGCTCGGGACAGAAGGCCACCGAGATATCCTTGCCGCGGTCGCGGAGATAGTGTTGGATGTGGGCGGACACTCCCGGGAAGAGCGTGCTGCGCAGGATGAGGATCTGCTGATTGACCAGGTGTGGCAGGCAGTCATCCAAGGCGCGGTGGATGGCCGAGAGCGATGGGTTGAGATGCTCATCGACGGGGGTGCCGACGATCAGCACGAGAAATCGGCAATCAGAAAGTCTGTTGGGCACGCTGTCGATTTCCAGACGGCCGGCCCCCAGCACCTTCCGGAGCGTCTCGGGCCCGCCTTCCTCCTGAAACGGCATCACCCCGGAGCGGACGCGCTCGACAGCCTGCTGGTCGATGTCATAAATCGCCGTCCTCAAGCCGATGTCGGCGAATGTCAGCGCGAGGGGAAGGCCGACGTGGCCGCACCCGCCAATAATTCCCACGTCCCGAGTGAAAAGCTGGTTCATTTGGCAATCGTTCGCTTTTTGAGTGGAGGCTGAACCGCTGCGTCAATGGAAGAACTAGGGCTATCCTAGGGAGAAAATCCTCCTCGAAGCTGATGATACCGTGAAGGATACTCAACCCGAAAGGGAGAATCCTCTCGCTCTCCCACAAAGTCGGAAAATGGGAACGATTCTGCCAGTAGAGCAAGCGACCCCGCGTAGTCCGTCGCGGATCGCCTAGCGGTTCCGTTCACGGGCGCCTTGGGGAAGGAGCAGCGGTTCCTGGGTTGATTGCCGGCATCTCGATCAGGTAAAACTCTCTCCGACTAGGTTGCGACCAAAGGGTGTAAGGCTGAGTATATTGGGTAACAACTCGTCGGCTGACCGGTGTCTCCAGTTCGTTGAGCCGTCGCACAATCTGCCGTCGCGAGAGGTTGGTCCACTTCACCAGAGCCCACATTGGATCGCCTGCAGTGTGGTCGGCAAGCACCTTTAGAAAGTTCTCTTCGAGGGCAGGATGGCCGGCATAGCCCTTACGATTGCCCCCAGCTACCGCGCGGCCAGGAGACCCGTCTACAGTGCCATTCGATCCTGACTCTCGTTTCCAAACCCCTGTCAAACATGATCGGGAATGCCCGCTTTGGACGCGGTGGCAGCCCGGCCTTTGCGGAACTGAGCAAGTCGCTCTTCAAAAAAGCTTGGCCAATAGTCCATTCCTTGGCCGGTCTTCGCGGAAACCTCAACGACGTCCATGCCCGGGCGCACCGACTCAATGCTGCGCCGCGCTGCTGCGCGGTCGAATTCCACGGCGTCGGCCAAGTCGATTTTGGTAATGACAGCCATGTCCGAACTATTGAAGATGGGCGGATACTTGAGGGGTTTATCCTCTCCCTCAGTTACGGACAAGAGCACCAGGCGCAGCTCTTCACCGAGATCATAGGTTGAAGGGCAGACTAGGTTGCCAACGTTTTCAATGAAGAGAAAATCGAGGTCTTCCAGCCGCCATCCTTCCAGCGCGTTTCGGACCATCTCGGCCTCCAGGTGGCAGGCCATGCCAGTGGTGATCTGCCGGATGGGTACCTGGGCCCGCGCCAAGCGTCGGGCATCGTTGTCGGTAGCCAGGTCGCCCACGACCGCTGCGACGCGGTGGCGGGCGCGGAGCAGATCGAGCAATTTCTCCAGAAAGGCGGTCTTCCCTGTGCCGGGACTCGAAACCAGGCTTACCACGTAGACGCCGGCATCCTGGAACCGCCGGCGCAGGGCGCGGGCCGCCACGTCGTTCTGCTTGAGGACGTGCTGGCGAACCTGAATCAGTCGTGTTTCGGAGCTCATTGGACTTCCAGTGCCACCACTTCCAGGTCCCGGCCGCTAACCACGTCGGGAGTCGGAGTGCCGCACTCTTCGCAGCAAAGCTCCTGAATCGACACCACAGTCCGCGTAGTCCGGCAGGTCGGGCAAAGGACCCGGACGGGAACGTCTTCGATCACGAGCTGAGTCTCCGCAAACGGGGTATTTTCCCGAGCGAGTTCAAAAGAACCGAGCAACGCTTCCTTGACAACTCCCGAGAGTGGACCCAGTTTCAAGTGGATTTCTAGAACGCGATCCGCCCCTTGCCGTTCCGCCTCCTCTGCGACCAGGTCCAAAAGGCTCAGGGCGATGGATAGCTCGTGCATGATCTAATGTATGCTGAAAGCGTGAGTAACGCTGGAAATCGCGTAGAGCGATGATCGCTCCACCAAGGAGCCCCTACCCATACTCAGCGCAGCCTATGTCCCTAGGCTCTTCTCTGCGGAGCTTCGGCCCTGGGCAAAGTCCAGGCTTGCGCACTTGTTTGCCAATAACTGGGTCACGAGAGATTCGATCAGTGTAATCGCTTCTTCGACCGCTGCCTGCACCGGTTCACTCATTTCCATCTGCATCTCGTCGTCCGCAGCCGGCGTCGGTTCGCAGCCGACTAAGAGAACCCGTTCAATCGTGCTGCCCAATTCCCGAGCCATGCGCAGGACTTTCACCGGATCCATGGAATGGGGCTCGACGACGACGCCATTGGCGGCTGCCGCAGATACTTCAGGTTCAAGTACGTACACCGTTCCTACCCTGCCCCCGCGCGGAACGGCGTCCACGAGGATCACTGCCTCGTAGGGATCCAAAAGGGTGTAGGTCAGCTCGAGCCCGCGAATCCCGAAATCGACCACGCGCACTCCCTCGGGGAGTCGGCGCTGAGCCAGGCGGCGGGCGACTTCGCCACCGAACGCATCGTCACCGAAGAATATATTGCCGATGCCGGCAATGAGGATGCGTGGGATACTCGTGCCGGTCGTCGTAATCATCTTTCATCCGTCCTGCTTGCGACCCACGAGATCGAACACACATTTCAATTCATCCTTCAAGGTAATCATACCGCCCAGGGCAGAAACTCGCTTGATGCGATACCTGGGCTGCAAAAGTATGCAGTCACCACTCAAACGCATCTCGTCTTCCATCGTTCTCAGCTGTGCGTCTATCTGGTGCAGGTTCGTGACGCCATGCAGGCTAAGCTTTCCAACGATCCCAAGCCGATACCACCCTTCGGCAATCTTGCTGGCCTTGATCTCGGTGCTTTGAAAGACGATTTCCGGATAGGTCGCCGTCTCCAGCACCTCCTGGCGCATCCTGCTTTCGATGTCGTCGCGGTCCTTGGCACTGACGGAGTCGACCAATGCCAGGGAGTCTGCCAGCACCGTCAGGTGAAGCGCCGCCTCGGCAATCGCCTCGGGCGGGCAGCGAAACTCACCTGTAAACGCTCGGACGGCAAACGTCGGACTGTGCCCGAGGGCGGAGAGAGCGCCTCGAGCAAACGCCTGAACCGTGAATCGACTTTGAGAGGCGTCCAGCAGATAAAGCATTGTTTCAGGACCCCGATTGCGGACTCACCGCGTCCCACTTCGGATCGGTAGGATCTCGTCAGTCCTATATGGCTGTGCGTGAATCGGCTGCTGCGGTTTGTGGGACACGTTTGTAACGTGCCCCAACGCCGGCCGGCACGTTGCAAACGTGCCCCACAAATGCTGCCGAATTACGCACCGTCATATAGGCGGAGTGCCCGGGACTCACATAGCTTTGAGTCTCAGATAACGTTCGACGTCCGGTAGAACTCCACCGATGCCGTTGCCCAGTGAACCTAGCGGAGCAACACTCCCCAGCAAGGTGCGGCGGATGGCAGGGTGTGCCAGGATCAATCCGGCGCCGAAAACCGCCAGCGCAATCCCGCCGGCAAGCAACACGGCGTCGCGAACGTCCGAGTCTGTGTTTTCTTGCATAGCTAACCTCTCGCGTGAATGAAAGTAACGGTCCGCAGAACTATGCTCTTGGGCTTCCTTGATCCGTCGTTTTCCGGCTCTACCGTGCAGCTCGTTCCCCCTATATGGCCGTGCGTGAATCGGCTGCTGCGGTTTGTGGGGCACGTTTGTAACGTGCCCAGACGCCGGCCGGCACGTTGAAAACGTGCCCCACAAATGCTGCCGAATTACGCACCGTCATATAGTCAAGAGGGTTCGGTTGAACTCGGGTCCGGCTGGAGCCGCTCCACTTCTTCGATGCCGAAATAAAAGCAATGGCCTGGCTGACGCATCTGGCCCAAATCTCGGCCGGGATCGTCGTCTAAAACAACACCCAGGTAGACGCGCTCTTCGAAATCCTGTTCGATCGCTTCGATCGTCGCGGTCTTTCCTTCCAGGGCTATGTCCAGGATGTCCGCCCGGCCCTGAGGATGGAGACGCACCCGGTCGCCTGGTTTGAGTTCCTGGCCGTCGACGTAAACGCGTTCGAGTCGCGGCGGGTCGAGCAGCGGATTCCAGTCATTCATGGAGATTCTCCGGAAGACGCTGGCCGCAGGCCGCGGACGGTCCCGTGCAACCCCATGATCTGCTCCTCGGTCAACAGTTTGGTCCGGGTCAACAGCGCCCGTGCCCGCTCATCCACCGCAGCGACTGCCTGCCTTTCCTCGTCGGTCAAAGTCAGGATGCGCAGAACGAGCATCTCGTCAATCTCAGTGCCGTCAAAGAAGTCACCCGGGCTTTCGGCGGCGATTTGCGGGTAGTCGTACAACGTGATCGGCGAAGACAACATGGTGTCCTTGTCGCCTTCCCTGCCGACAAGCACAGGCCAGGTCCCTTCATTGTGGCACGCGGCAGCCAGCGCCCGGCATTCGTCGGGAGGATCAATCAGCGAGACGAACGCTCCATTTTGCACTCCCAGGATGGTATGCGTGGAAGCCAGAGCGTGAAGCACGGCCTGGTCGCGGCACCTCTGGTCGACAGATTCGAGAGTTGTGTGGTTCTCGATCCGCACGAGCAGTTTGAACAGCCCCTCTCCAATAGGCTCGGCGGAAACTTGCACGCGACCCGTGACCGACTTTTGCTCGCGGACAAGGATTGCCTCGATCGTACCGGCGGGGCCGGGTATGGCTTCGATCTTCCGGCTTGCGGGGAAGGCGAATTCGGTGTGCCGGGGCTTGCACGCAAGGGATGCTAGATCCAGCTCCTTAAGAACCACATCCCTTTGCAATGCTTCCTGCCAGGTCTGGAGCAGCCGGTCGCCGACTTTGAGTTTCTCGACGACATGGAAGGCCGGCTCTTCACCTGCAGCCCACTCAGAGTCTATCCGACAACTTCTCCCCTCTCCCCTGTACTCGGGGGAGAGGGGCTGGGGGTGAGGAGGTTTTGCCTGGGATAGCCGTGCCCCCTCACCCCAATCCCTCTCCCCCGAGGCGGGGGAGAGGGGCTTCTCGCTCTCACTGAAAGGACAGTCGAGTTGTCCTACCAGCCGGGCCTGGAGATGAAGGAAGCGTACCTGCACGTCGACGGTCGTATCCTCGGTTCCGCGGACCAGGCACTCCGTCTGCATGGACCAGGCATCGCCGGATCCTTGCGCTTCACAATAGGCGCGAGGGTACAAACCGCCGAACGTCCACCTCTGCCGGTTCTTGACCGACGGCCGATACGGGTAGAGGATGTACCCCTCGTATAAGACGGCATCGACAATCTGGTCCACCAGTGCTTGTTTCATGAGGCCGACTTCTCCAGATTTCCCCGAAGCACGGGCGTGGGGAGGCGCGTGTTCTCAGGGGTTGGCAAAAGGCTTTCCAGTGTCTGTTCCCAAGTCGGCAAGCCTTGCCGGATCTTATATTGGTAGAGCCGATCAAACACATCCTTGCGCAGGCAGAGCCATGCACTGTTCGGATAATAACGCTCCATCATCTCCTTCCAAACGGATACCGGCAGGCGAAAGGCCGCTTCCTTGTCCCAGGGGATCTGCGCCACTTGCAGGGCACCCTCCTCGCCCTCGTGAAAGATGGTGCCGCTGAACAGGAGGTTGAGAGGAATCTCTCCGTCCTCCAGTGCGTAAAAGTATTTGGTCACGGCCACGTTAAAGTCGTATGTGCACGGCACCGGCAGGTCCACGCTGATGGCGTCCGTAAATGGCCCAATGGCGACGCTGGTATGTGTCCAGAGCATGGACCGGAGCGTCTGGCCCCAGCGCGGGGGCGCGTCGAACAGATCAAGCAATTTTTCTTGTTCCACGGTCCCGTAGCGGCGCTGGGCCGGCTCGATGCGAACCTGGCACTGGAGCATGACCGCATGAATTGGAACCACTTCTGCATCGGTAGCGGTCGACTGGCTGACGCGCAGCTTGAAACGCAAGAGCGGCCCTGCCGCGAATGGCTCCGTTTCCGCCGTCACAACTTGGAAATGCAAGTCAGGCATCGCAATTCACCCCGTCTCGATTCGAAGATGGCTGCAAGCCGGCGAAAAACCGCCTGATTTCTTCCCACACTTCCGCGCCCCCCGACAAGCCCCGCCAATTGGACCTGATCAAGCCCACGAGCCGGTAACAGGCATCGATCGGCACGCGATAGTGTTCTCGGGCGGGCCCCACTCGATTCACCAGAAGCGCTTCGACATCCGGCTCCAGCTCGCGCAGGACCGCGTTTTCTTCTTCGAGCTGATGCCAGGCCTCCAGGGTCAAAAGCGATTCCGTGCCCCCGGCGGGACTTGGATAGACGGCCACGACCCGGCCGGCGCGCGTGCTACGGTAGAAAAAGGCCAGGTTGATCGGCAGGTGCAGCTCTTCCCACTGCGCGTCGGTCAGGCGAAAGTCGCCCAAGAACTCCAAGCGCCTCGGTACCCGGCGGTAGCGAGCGCTTGGCTGCCCGCTGAACAAGATCGCACAAGCCGTGCAGGAGCAGACGAGGCGCTGGGTGGCCGGCTCGACCAGGTGCTCGTGGTCCGGGGAGAGCGCGGCGCTGCACAATTCGCACGACTCCGCCGCCGAGCGCTTCCGCGCGAACCCGCGCAGTGCGGCGAAAGAACTATGCCCCGATGCGCCCTCTGGATTCATTACACCCCGCATTGCACGCTTGCCTCATCTTCCCAGGAGTGGCAGGGAGATCCGCGCTTGGCTCTCGTCTGCCGCATGCCCATTCTTCGCCACACCATCAACCTCGATGGCCGTCACATCCGGGGCTTTTTCGTAGATCGCCTCCTCGATTGCCAGCTTGAGCGTCATGGCCGAAGAAGGACAGCCGTCACAGCTTCCTAGCATCCGTAAGCGCACCGCACCGCCGTCGACTCCCAGAAGCTCGACATTCCCCCCGTGAGAACGCAACAATGGCCGGACCTTGTCTAGCGCTTGTCGAACGCGAGTTTCCAGATCCAAAGGATGGAGTCCGTGGAGCAGGAGTATGCTGGCCGCCAGGTCATCCGCGGCGAGCGCGTCGATCAACGCCAGGCCGGCCTCCCCGGCGTTCGCCAACTTATCCAGAATGCGCTCCAGGGCGGCACCGTGCAGCTCCATCACGGCCTTGAGAACCTCCTGAGTGCACGCCCGCGCCTTTGGATCCGGGAAGCGCTCAGCCTCGTGAATGAGGGACTCGACCCGCTCCATGCGTTTGCGAAATCCTCGGTCCTCAGAAGAATTGGCCATTCATGCTCCGGTCCTGGTTAAGAACGATTGGTTGCAGCGCAACCAATGCTTCATGCATCGTCTGCCCCTCGCCCCCGTACTCGGGGGAGAGGGGTTTGGGGTGAGGGGGTTGAGCGAACCTTCAATAGTCTAAAACCCTCACCCCCTGCCCCTCTCCGTTGAGTACAAGGGAGAGGGGAGAAACAGGGACCTGGACCGGATAGCCCGGCGCCAGTACATAGTTTGTCCAGCCTGCTCGGCGAGCGGCCCCCGCCCGGTCGGAGCCGCTCGCCCGTCTTTTTGCTACTGCTGCATGGCGAACATTGGCACGTGCCTGGTCTCGAGAACTTTGCCGTCGCCTAGGTACATGTGGACTCCACACGGCAGGCAAGGGTCGAAGCTGCGCACGGCACGCATGATGTCGATCCCTTTGAACTTGTCGGGACCATTTTCTTCGAAGATCGGCGTATTCTGTACGGCGTCCTCGTAGGGCCCCGGCGTGCCGTAAATATCACGCGGATTGGCGTTCCACGGCGTAGGCGGGTACGGATGATAGTTAGCGATTTTGCCATTGCGGATTACCACATGGTGCGACAGCACGCCGCGAACCGCTTCATGGAAACCGCAGCCGATCGCCTCGTCGGGCACCTTGAACTCGGTCCAGGTTTTGGTCCGTCCCGCATGCAGCTCCTTGAGGGCCTGCTCCACGAAATAGTAAGCGCAGGCGGCGGCGTATGCCTGGAAATAGGTTCGGGCTCGGTCACGCTCGATGGCGTTGCTCCACTTCGGGATCTTCCATTCGAACTCGACTTCTGGTTTGGAGGCGGTCTTGGGCAGGTACATTTTGACGCTGGTGCCCGTCGCCTTCACGTAGCCGATGTCCATCATGTTCGACAGCGCCGTTGCCCACAGCCGGGCGATGGCGCCGCCGCCGGTGTCCAGGGCCAGGTATGCCTTGGTCCACTGGTCATACCAGCGCGGCGACATGACCCAGGTATACTTGTCCTGGAAGTTGCGTTTCTGCGGACGGGGAATGGTGGTTTGGTTCCAAGGGTGACGCCGGTCGACCGGGTTGCCGAGCGGGTCCTTGTCGACGAAGATCTCGCCATTCTCCCAATCATCGTAGTACGACGACCCCAGCAATATGCGTATGTTGAGGTTGATATCCACCAGGTCGTTGGTGACCACCTTGCCGTCCACGATCACGGCGGGCGTGACGAACATCTTCCGTCCCCAGGCGTTCATGTTCTTGTATGTGTAGTCGCAGGTAACGGGGTCGTTGAATGATCCCCAGCAGCCCAAGAGGGTGCGCCGGTAGCCCACCTTTTCATAGCCAGGCAACGCTTCATAGAAGAAATCGAAAAGGTCGTCGTGGAGCGGCACGCACTTCTTCATGAATTCGGCATAACGAGCCAGGCGGACCAGGTAGTCGGTGAAGAGCTGGACAGTGGGCACCGTGCCGACGCCTCCTGGGTAGAGCGTGGAGGGGTGGACGTGCCGGCCTTCCATCAGACAGAACATCTCACGGGTATAGCGGCTGACGTGAAGAGTCTCCTTGTAGAAATCGCCCGTGAAGGGGTTGAGAGCGCGCATGATGTCGGCGATGGTCTTGTAGCCATGGTCCGCTGCATGGCGCGCGGGCGTGCGCTGGGCCTTGTCCCAAACGCCAGGATTGGTCTCCTTGACCATTTGCTCGCAGAAGTCGACGCCGACCAGGTTGTCCTGGAAGATATTGTGATCGAACACGTACTCGGCGGCCTCGCCCAGGTTGACGATCCATTCGGCCATGGCCGGCGGCCGAATGCCAAACGCCATGTTCTGGGCGTAAGTCGCGCACGTTGCATGGTTGTCGCCGCAGATGCCGCAGATGCGGCTCGTGATGAAATGGGCGTCGCGCGGGTCCTTGTTCTTCATGAAAATGCTGTAACCGCGAAAGATCGCGGAAGTGCTATGGCATTCGGCGACCTGGCGGTTGGCAAAATCAATCTTCGTAAAGATGCCCAGGCTGCCAACAATGCGGGTAATCGGGTCCCAGGACATCTCGACTAGTTTTCGGGTATCGCTCGGAGCTTTTTTCTCCGGGAGAGTCGCAGTACTCATTCGACCAGTCCTTTCTACCCTTGAAGCTAATAAGTGATGGGATGATATCCGGTTGTCAGCTCGGAGCGCCGATGCCGCCAGCTTGGTTCCTTGTTGACCGTGGTATTGGTGAAGCCGCGGAGGGAGCGGATCATTCGGCCGTAGACGCTGATCGCCGTCGAGGACAATTTGGCGCCGGGAGGCTCGTCCATAAACGGCATGAACTTGTCGGGGAATCCGGGCATCGTGCAACCGATACAGATGCCGCCGACGTTGGGACAGCCGCCGATGCCGGCCATCCAGCCTCTCTTGGGCACATTGCAGTTGACCACCGGGCCCCAGCAGCCCAGCTTCACGATGCATTTGGGCGAACCATATTCCGTGGCGAAATCGCCTTGTTCGTAGTAGCCGGCGCGATCGCAGCCTTCGTGGACAGTATTGCCGAACAGCCATTTGGGACGGCCGACTTCATCCAGGGGGATCATGGGCGCCAGCCCCGCTACCTGGTAGAGCAGATAGAGAAAAGTCTCCATAAAGTTGTCAGGCTGGACCGGGCATCCAGGCACGTTCACGATCGGGACGCCAGCCTTCGACTTCCAGTCCCAGCCAAGGTAGTCGGCCAAGCCCATGCAACCGGTCGGGTTGCCTTCCATCGCGTGAATGCCGCCGTAGGTCGCGCACGTGCCGATGGCCACGACAGCCAGCGCTTTGGGAGAGAGTCGATCGATCCACTCGTTGGTCGTGATCGGCTGGCCGGTTTTCTTGTCGGTGCCGAGGGCGGCCCAGTAGCCTTCGCTCTTGATCTTCTCGTTGGGGATCGACCCCTCCACCACCAGCACAAACGGATCGAGCCTGCCCTCTTCGGCCTGGTACCAGTATTTCATGAACTCATCACCAACCTCGTACGCCAGCACAGGGTTGTGAAGATGCACCTTGGGGAGACCGGGAATGGCCCCCAGGATCACGTCTTCGAGACTCGGCTGGGTGGCGGCAGTGATCGACACGGAGTCGCCGTCACAGCCCAAGCCGGCCGTCATCCATACGACATGCACCTCCTTGACTGCCGGCGCTCGTTGAGTCCGGCGCCCGTACGGGACAGTTGCTTCAGCCATCGCAAAGCGCTCCTTTCCTGGGGTGAGTGCCGAGTCAGGCAAAGAGACGTGATCGACGAGCGGAGTAACATACTAGCTGCAGACACAGACTCGTCGTCACGATTCTCTCATTGCTGAAATGACACTAAATAGCACTAAACGTGCCAAACCGAGAATTGCCTCTTCCTCGGCCTTAACATGGCTGATTAACCAGAATTAGGAAAACGTAGGTGTTCCGGCGGATGGCGTGTTAGTTCCCCGGTTCCCAATATTTCGGGAAAAATCCCGAAATGCCGTTGCTCTAGCGCTCCCGCCTGATGCCCAGCCTGGCCATTCGTGATTCAAGAGTTGTAGGCTTGAGACCCAAGATGGCGGCTGCTCCGTTCTTGCCGCTGACGCGCCAGCCAGTCTTTTGAAGAACCGACAGGATATGGCTTCGCTGGGTCTCGTCTAACGTCAAGCCATTATTCGTAGTTGTCTGATTGGAAGAAATGGCTGCTGAAATCGAATTGCCGTTGGACATCGACGGCAGCTCGACCGTGAGGGCAGGCCCCTGTGTGACAATCATGGCCCGCTCGATGACATTTCGCAGCTCGCGAATGTTCCCCGGCCAGGGATATCTCTTGAGGGCTTCCATAGTGGCGCGCGGGATGGAAGTGATCTTCTGGCCCATGGTCCGGCCAAACTCCCTGACGAAGGACCAGGCCAAAAGAGGAATGTCTTCGGGCCGCTCTCTCAGAGGAGGGAGCCTGATGGGAAAGACGTTCAGGCGATAGAACAGGTCCTCGCGGAAACGCCCTTCCTGAACCATCTTCTCCAGGTCTCTGTTGCTCGCAGCGATGATGCGGACCTTGGCCGACAAGGTTCGCGAACTGCCCAGGCGCTCGAACTGGCCGTACTGGAGGACCCGGAGCAGCTTGACCTGCACTTCCAACGGCAGCTCGCCGATCTCGTCGAGGAACAAGGTAGAGCCGTCCGCCTGCTCGAACCGGCCGATCTGTCGATTCAGTGCGCCGGTATAGGCGCCCTTCTCGTGGCCAAACAGCTCGCTCTCGATGAGTGTGCTCGGCAGAGCGGCACCGTTGAACATCAGCATGGGCCGGGCACTGCGCGGGCTGCCGCTGTGAATGGCGCGGGCCAGGAGTTCCTTACCCGTGCCGGTCTCGCCGAGAATGAGCACCGTGGCGGACGTGCCTGCTACCTGCTCCACCTGGTCCAACACCCCCCGGATGGCGGGAGTCTGTCCGACGATTTCGCCGAAGTTGCACTTGAGCTTGATCTCCTCCTGCAAGTAGACGTTGTCCGCCTGCAATTGGTCTTTGAGGCGCTTGATTTCCTCGTAAGCGACAAGCGTGGCCTCCTCCGCTCTCTTGCGCTCGGTGATGTCAAATGCCACGCCGTGCAAGAATGAAGGCGCCCCATGTTCGTCCATCACCAGCTTGGCCTCGCCGTGCACCCACACCACCCGCCCATCGCGTGACAGGAACCGGAATTCGGCGCGGATGCGTTCGCCGGCAAAGCAGGTGCGCGTGAAGCTGTCGGCCCATCGAGCTTGGTCGTCTGGGTGCAGCTGCCGATACCAGAGAAAGGGGTCGTCCAACCACTCCTGAGCTGAAAAGCCGAGCAGCTCCTCGATTTGCGGACTGACGTACAGCTGGCTGGTGCTCCCATCCAATGGCGCCATGAACGTGACCGCAGGGATTTGCTCCACCAGGGCCCGATACCGGGCCTCCGCTCGGTGCAATTGGGCCCCCCCAGCACCATTCGCGGTTCGTTTCCCCGAGGTCAAGAGGGCGACCAATTGGAAGAAGTCGCCGCCCCCAGGTGGAGGTGTCCCAACCATTCGCGCGAGGCGCCTCTCTGCCTCCTGATGCGACAGCGTTTCTCCCGCCGCCGGTTCGCTCAGAGCATTGGTGTGCCTGCCGTCCCCAGCCTTTGGTTCGTGCATAGCCAGCTCTCTTGGCTTCATGGAGTTACGATCACATCGCGTTGGAAATGCTTACTCAGCCTCAATAAGAATCAACAGATCCTGGGAAGCTGCTCGCCAGCCAGCATGGTGACGACCCGCTCTCCGCCCACAACCGAGTGCATGGTCACCATCCCCAAATGATCCTCTACCACCTCGCCGATGATGGCAGCGTTCCGTCCCAGGGGATGGCTACGCATCACCTCCAGGAGTCGATCTGCATCGGCCGGTGGTGCTACGGCAATCAATTTCCCTTCATTAGCGACGTAGAGCGGATCGAGCCCCAGCATTTCGCAGGCGCCGCGCACTTCAGGCCGAAGCGGGATCGACGCTTCGTGCAGCTCGACACCCACGCCTGAGGCCACCGCCAATTCGTTGAGTGCGCTCGACAGCCCGCCGCGCGTCGGGTCACGCATGCACCGGATACCAGGACAAGCCTCAAGCATTACCCGCGTCAGATCGGTGAGCGGGGCGCTATCACTTTCCAGGACCGTCTCGAATTCGATCCCCTCGCGCACCGACATGATGGCGATGCCGTGGTCCCCGATTGTCCCGGAGACAAGAATACGATCACCCGGACGGGCGGCACGAATCGAAAGCGCTCGCCCATCTGGAACTATGCCGATGCCGGACGTGGCAATAAATATCTGGTCGCCCTTACCGCGATCGACAACTTTGGTATCGCCGGTGACAAGACTTATTTCCGCAAGCGCGCACGCCTCGCGCATGGAGGAGACGATCCGCCGCAGGTCGACCATGGCCAGACCTTCTTCCAGGATGAAAGCGGCCGAGAGAAAGAGCGGCTTGGCGCCCCCCACGGCCAGGTCGTTCACCGTCCCATGCACTGCCAACTTGCCAATGTCGCCACCCGGGAAGAAAATGGGACGGACCACAAACGAATCCGTCGTAAACGCCAATCGAGGAGCCCTCAGCCCGTTCATACCCGAAAGGCTGACTGTTGCTTGATCTTCCAGGGCCGACAGTATCTCATTGCCAAACGCCGGCAAGAACAACCGTTGGATCAGATCGGCGGTCAATCGGCCGCCGCTGCCGTGGCCCAACAAGACATGCTCGTAATTGGACAACGGTACCGGACAGCTTAATTGATCAAAATCGATGACTTTAGACATTTACTTTCTCTAGCTTTCCGGTGGCAGCCGGAGCCGGATGCCGGAATCGTCCATAGTTGTAGTAAGCAGCGCAGGCACCTTCTGACGACACCATTGTTGCCCCGAGCGGGTTTTCCGGAGTGCAGGATTTGCCGAAGACCGGGCAGTCGTGTGGCTTCTTGAGCCCCTGCAGAATCTGTCCACTGATGCAGACGCTTGACTCTGCTACCTGAACGCCCTCGACCGCGAAGCGCCGTTCGGCATCAAACTCGGCATACGCAGAGCTGAGACGGAAGCCGCTCTGCGGAATCGTGCCGATGCCGCGCCACTTGCGGTCGGTAACTTCGAAGACGTCGCGTATCAAGCGCAGGGCGGCAGCGTTCCCTTGGCGCTGCACGGCGCGCGCGTACTGATTCTCGACCCCGCGCCGTCCCTCCTCCAGCATGCGGACGCAACGGTAGACGCCCTCGAGCAGATCGAGAGGCTCAAAGCCGGTGATGACAATCGGGATGCCGAAGCGGTCGGCGAGGGGCTCATACTCCTCGTAGCCCATGACCGAGCAGACGTGGCCGGCACCCAGGAAACCTTGTACGCGGTTGGTCGGCGAGGCAAGAATGGCCGTCATCGCCGGCGGCACCAATACGTGTGACACGAGCACCGCGAAGTTCTTGAACCCGCGGCGCTTGGCCTGCCACACCGCCATGGCATTCGCCGGCGCAGTGGTCTCAAAGCCGACCGCGAAGAAAACCACAGTGCGGGCCGGATTCTGTTCCGCGATGCGCAGACAATCGAGCGGGGAATAGACGATTCGTATGTCGCCGCCGGCCGCCTTGACGCCAAAGAGATCGCGCCGGCTCCCCGGTACGCGAAGCATGTCGCCAAAAGAACAAAAAATCACTTCCGGCTGGGAGGCGATTGCAATGGCCTTGTCGATCAGCTCGAGCGGCGTCACGCACACCGGGCAGCCGGGGCCGTGGACCAACTCAATGCCGGGCGGCAAGAGTTCGTCGATGCCATACTTGACGATGGTATGTGTCTGGCCGCCGCAAACTTCCATGATGGTCCACGGCCGGGTTGTTGCGGTCTTCAAAGCCTGGCGGAGTTTGTTGGCCGCGGCTGGATCGCGATATTCATCGAGGTACTTCATCGGGCCCTCCCAGCTGCAATTCACCCAGCTCGTTCATTCCTTCCAGGAAGTTGAAGATTTGGCGTGCTTCCCCCTCATCGATGCGTGAAAGAGCGAAGCCCACATGAACAATCACGTAATCACCGATTTTGCTTTCGGGTACGTGTTCCAGGCACACCCGCTTGAAAACGCCGCCAAAATCCACTTTGCCCATGAGCATGTCGTGCTCTCGATATGTCTCCGTTACTTTTCCCGGAATTCCAAGACACATGGTCTTCTCCCCAATCTTGATGGAAGCGAGGCCCGTGCATCGCTTCACAGATGAGGCGGCGTCGATTTGAGGCGAACACCGACCTTGCTAATGTGCGCACAGATTTGCGGCTAACCGTTACTCCTCTAGCGAAGTCGCCGGTGACGACATCACCGTCCACGATTTCGCCAATACTAGCCCGAAGCGTCAGCGAGGACCTCGCTAACGCTTCGGGCTAGTATCAGCCTATTCCCGCACGGTCATTAAGTGGCACTTTACCCCTTGAGCAGAGCACTAGCCAGAACTTTCCGCACGACTCAGGGCGGCCGCGATAGCCAGTTGTCCCAGACTCAAGCCTCCGTCGTTGGGCGGAACCAATCGATGCCGATAGACGCGGAAACCATCGTTCCTCAGCCGCCGGCAGGTTTCGCGCAGCAAAAGTGCGTTCATGAACACGCCGCCGCTCAGGACCACTGCGTTAAGCTGTGTGGACCTCCGAATCCGAGCGCAGGCGGCAGCGATGATTTCGACCATCGTCGTGTGAAAGCGCCGGGCGATGTTCCCGGGCGAGGTGCCGTCATTCGCGTCCTTGGCCACTTCACGAATGAGCGGGCGCGTATCGACGAGCAGGGTAGTTTCCGCCGGCTCGCCCTCCGCAACCTCCTCCAGCTCGAAGGAATAGGCCGCGTCGTCAGCCACGTTCGTGGCCAGCCATTCCAGCTCCATCGCTGCCTGTCCTTCGTAACTCACGCGCTGGCGCAAGCCGGCCAAGGCAGCGACAGCGTCGAATAATCGTCCTGCACTTGTCGTCATTGGCGTGTTGAATTTGCTATCGAGCATTTTCATAATGAGCGCGAAAGCCTGGGGTTGAATCTGCCTTTGGAAGTGGGCCGGGGCAGAATGGGCATCGCGAAGATGCGCAACCGCCATTCGCCAGGGCTCCCGGATGGCCTGGTCCCCGCCGGGCATCCCGACTGGGCGCAAATGAGCCATGCGGCGATATTTTCGGTAGTCGCCGACCAGAAACTCTCCTCCCCAAATCGTACCGTCGGTGCCGTAGCCCGTGCCATCGAAGGTCACGCCAATGACTGGCTCGGTCAGACCGTGTTCTGCCATGCAGCTGGCCATGTGCGCATGATGATGCTGCGCACTGAGAAGTTCGCTTCCCTCCGCTGCGGATCGCTCTCGGGCATAGCGAGTCGTCTGGTAATCGGGGTGCAAATCGTGGACCACACAGAGAGGTCGGATGGCAAATAACTTTTCAAACAGAGAGATGTCCTTGACGAACGCCCGATACGCCTCGTAGTGATCGAGATCGCCGAGGTGGTGGCTGAGAAACGCTTGCTGGTCGCGGCCCAGAGCGAAAGTCGCCTTGAGTTGCCCACCCACGGCCAGGATCGGACGCGGGCACGCGCAAGGCAGTGTGACCGGCCGCGGGGCGTAACCGCGCGACCTGCGTAACGATAATTCCTGGCCCTCGACAATGCGCGTGACCGAATCATCGCAGCGTACGTGGATGGGTCGATTGTGCAGCAGGAAAAAATCGGCGATTCCTTTCAATCGGCTGAGCGCGTCGTCATCTTTATAAGCGATCGGCTCATCTGACCGATTGCCGCTCGTCATTACGAGCGAAACAGCTCCCAGGGCGTGCATGAGTAGGTGGTGTAGTGGCGTATATGGCAGCATGACTCCCAGGCAGGGATTCCCGGGCGCGACGCCGTAGGCGACCTTCGCGCCCGGCAGTCTTTGCAGCAAGACGACTGGGCGGGCGGGCGATGTCAAGAGTATTGCTTCGGGGTCTGAGACCAAGCAAATCGCCCTGGCTGCGTCCAGATCACGAGCCATGAGTGCAAATGGCTTTTCGTCGCGATGCTTGCGCGCCCTGAGCGTGCTAACGGCGGCCTGATCGGCGCCGTCGCAAACAAGGTGGTAACCGCCGAGCCCCTTGAGTGCGCCGATTTTGCCTTGGCGCAGCGCGTCCACTACGAACGAAATTGGATCATTCGTCTCAATCCGTTGGCCCGTACCGTCGGTCAGCTCCAGGCGTGGTCCACAAATGGGGCACGCAGTCGGCTGAGCGTGGAATCGGCGATCGCCGGGGTCTTCATATTCCGAGCGGCAGGCGGGACACATGTCGAACCCAGACATGGTCGTATTCGCCCGGTCATAGGGCGCGCCTCTGATGACGGTGAGTCGCGGTCCACAATTTGTGCAATTGAGAAATGGATAGAGGTAGCGCCGGTCGGCCGGATCGAACATCTCGCGCAGACAATCTTCGCAGACAGCCACGTCGGGCGAAACATAAATGCTAGCTGGCGTTTCTTGGTCGCTCGACTCGATGCGGAATTCGCGATCTCCCCGCGGAGGTTGACTTTCCCAAGAGATCGCCCTGATGTGAGCCAGGGGAGGCGGCCGCTCGGAGATTGCCGTCAAGAAGGAGTTGAGGGATCTGGGATCCCCTTCGACCTCAATCAAGACTCCGCCCGAGCGATTCTTGACGAAACCGCCGAGTTGGAAGCGAGAAGCCAAACCGTACACAAAGGGTCGGAAGCCAACGCCCTGCACGACCCCCTGGACGGCGATCGCACGGCGTTCCATGATGCAACCCGCGTGGGTGGAGAGGACTCGAAACGCGCGCCGCCAAATCTATTCTACCGGAAGCATTGCTGGAGTCATTGCCCGAAATTCAATCGGCCGTTCTTCGTCTCTGTGGGCATTTATAGATAGAGAGAGCGCAACAACCCTGGGAGAATGGCGAGATGGCCAGATCTGAAGTTAACGCTTTACTGCGTCACGTTCGCCGGCTCGGCAACGTGTCAAACGCTGTCCACGTAGCCGACAATGAGCTGCTGCGCCGGTTTGCCGAGCAGCGCGACGAGGCCGCTTTCGAGATGTTGGTGCGCCGGCATGGAGCTATGGTCCTGCGTGTCTGCCGGCGCGTGCTGCCGCACGTGCATGACGCGGAAGACGTTTTCCAGGCGGCGTTCCTGGTTTTGGCGCGCAAGGCAGCCGCATTGCGGTGGCAGCAATCGGTCGGGCACTGGCTCTACGAAGTGGCATACAGGCTGGCTCAGAAGGCTCGTGTCGAGGCTGCACGACGCAGCGCGCGCTCCGCCCGAGTCCCCGAGCGGCCCGCGCCGGACCCGCTTGCAGAAATCACAGGGCGTGAATTGCAAACCGCTCTGGATGAAGAACTGGCCCGGCTGCCCGTTAAGTATCGGGCGCCTCTCGTGCTTTGCTGCCTCGAAGGGATTTCTCGCGATGAGGCAGCGCAGCAGCTCGGCTGCCCGCTGGGGACGCTCAAGAGCCGGTTGGAGCGCGGCAGGGAACTCCTGCGCGGCCGCCTGATGCGCCGGGGCCTGGCTTTGTCGGCAGTACTCGGCGCGGCCACGCTGTCGCCCGCGGCCTCGGCGGCGCTGCCAGTCGGGCTCGCCAGCACCACGGCCCGAGCCGCATTGGCCTTGATCGGGCGCACTTCCCCGGTCATGGGAACCATTTCGACACAAGCTCTTAACCTTGCGAATAAAGGAATAAGAACCATGTCGTTTGCCAAAATAACCGGAGCAATCGGCATGGCGTTGGCCGGCCTTGTGTTTTGGGGCACGGTTGGAATTACCAACCAGGCGCCCGTCACTGCACGTCATCAAGGTGCAGCGACTGCTGCGAAGCCGGTTTCCGTTGCGGACGCGCCGGTTCAGAAGGCCGCCAACGAGGAATCGAACGGCCCTCTCGTCTTCAGCGGCAAAGTACTGACCGCGGACGGGATACCTGCCGCCGGCGCCAAGGTCTATGTGACCATGCCGTGGCGGCTGGTCAACAGGCCGCCAGTTGCTCCAGTGCGGGCGACTACCGGACCGGACGGCCGCTATCGCTTCACTGCCAGCCGGTCGGAGTTCCATAAGGACTGGTGGTATTGGGCGGTGGTAGCGGCGACGGCCGAAGGGCACGGTCTTGGCTGGGTCGAACTAAACAAGGATACTGCGGGCCAAGATCAGACGCTGCAGCTCGTCAAGGACGACGTCCCAGTGAATGGCCGGGTACTCACTCTGGAAGGACGGCCCGTCGCGGGCGCAAACATACGCATTCTTAGTGTCTTTGCCGCGCCAAAAGAGGACTTAACAAACTTCCAGGAAGCGATCGTGTCCAAAAAGGACGGCGCCCATGCGCTCGAGAGAGATCTTCTGGCCAAGCAACTCGCTCAGCCCGTACCTGGCTTGCCGGAGAGAGTCTCTACAGATGCCAACGGGCGGTTTCATCTGAAGGGTATAGGCCGCGACCGCGTCCTGGCCGTCATGATCGAGGGGCCGACCATTGCGTCCACCGAGGCCCGCATTCTGACGCGGCAGTCGCCGACAATTCAGATCCCGGAGTCGAAAATGAGTCCGGCTGACGGCGTTATGTTCTACTACGGGGCCCAGTTCGACCACCACGCGGCGCCGACCAAGCCCATCGTCGGCGTCGTGCGCGACAGAGACACCAAGAAGCCACTCGCGGGCATCAAGATCACCAGCAACAAGCTGGCTGGAAACCCCACTTTCTATGGGCGGCACTTCATCACCACGACAACTGACGCCCAGGGACGATATCGCCTTACCGGAATGCCAAAAGGAGAAGGGAACAAGATTCTGGCCGTGCCGAGTGACGATCACCCGTATCTGGTTAGCGGAGCAGATGTCCCCGACACCAAAGGACTGGACCCAGTTGCCGTGGACTTCGATCTCAAGCGAGGCGTTTGGATCAAAGGTCGGGTCAACAACAATGCAACTGGCAAGCCTGTTCCCTATGGACGCGTCGAATACTATGCACTCGCCGACAATCCGCACATCAAGGAAGCCGACGGTTTCGACCAGGCCTTATTCGGGGATCGATCGGTCAACGTTGCTGCGGATGGTTCCTACCATCTGATCGGACTACCCGGGCCGGGTATTGTTGCTGTCGTGGTTTCGGATCATTACCTGCTGGCCAACCAAACAGACGATGCGCAGGAAAACCAGTCGCAGGACACTGTCCCTTTCAGCGTGCAGCCCATCAGTTACAACCGCTTCGCTCGGATCGATCCGCCTGCGGGCACGGACTCGTTCGCTTGTGATGTGAGCGTATCACCAGGCCTTTCCTTCAGCGGCCAGGTCCTTGATCCGAGTGGAAGGCCGTTGGCCGGCGTCCGCGCCCATGGTTTGAGCGGCTGGGGCGGTTGGGAGCATCCGCCATTGCCGACCGCGGATTTCCAGGTGCTAGCGTACAACCCCCATCGGCCGCGGAAGATTCTGTTCTTGTATCCAGAGAAGAAGCTCGGCGGTGTTCTGGAAATCCCCGCCAATTCTACCGGTCCGTTGATCATGAAGCTTGAGGCGACAGGCACTGTCACCGCCAGGCTTGTGGATGCAGATGGCCAACCACGGCCGAACACCGAGGTGCGCATCATCTATCGTGGCAAGAATGACACGTCTTACGCTGAGCACCTGCCGAGACAAGGCCACACCGATGCGGCCGGCAGGTTCCGCGTCGAGAATTTGCTACGCGGCATGATTTACAGAGTGGATGTGGCGGAGGTCGCCAAAGGCCAATTAACCACAACCGGCTGGATTCGCATCGATCAGGCAGTTCGTGCCGGCGAAACCGTTGACCTTGGCGACGTGCAAGCGAAGAGGGAGGAGTGATGTGCCTCGAACGCAAGGCGCGCCGTGACTTGAAAGACTCTCCTGGCGCTGAAACTCCACGAGTTGTGCAGAATCAAGAAAAAAGCTTCGGCCGTCTTTCGTCCTCGGCAGCACTACTTATAGTGAGAATTCATCAGTTTCCCTTCTGAGAACTATCGCTATGGCCACTGCCGAGAAACGTTTGATCCTGAGTCACATTCGCAAGCTGGTTGCCACGCATAGGGCCAACCAGGAGCCGGATCAGGATCTCTTGCTGCGCTTCGCCAGTGAACGCGACGAGGAGGCATTTGCCGCGCTTCTGCACCGGCATGGACCGATGGTCCTGCGCGTCTGTCGGCGCGTCCTGCACAACTGGCACGATGCCGAGGATGCTTTCCAGGCCACGTTTCTGACACTGGCCCGCCGGGCGCCTGCCATCCGTAAGCATGCGTCTGTCGCCTCCTGGCTGCACGGCGTTGCCTACCGCGTATCGTTACAGGCAAACGCGAACGGTCGACGAAGGAACACCCCAATCCCTCCATCCACCGACAAACTCAGCGGCAGCCCGCAAGACGATGTCACCTGGCGGGAATTGCGCTCGATCCTGGATGCGGAGCTGAATCGCCTACCGGAAAAGTATCGAGCGCCGCTTCTCCTCTGTTACCTGGAGGGGCAAACGCGCGATGAGGCTGCGCATAGCCTCGGCTGTCCGCTGGGTACGCTCAAGAGCCGTTTGGAGCGAGGCCGAGACCTGCTGCGCGGCCGGCTCACGCGTCGTGGCTTGACGCTTTCCGCCGCGCTCGTGGGCATCGGGCTCGAAGGGAGTGCGGCTTCGGCGGCGCTGCCGGGTGCGTTGGCACGCTCGACGGTTCAGGCTGCCGTGGTTTACGCCTCTGGAAAGAACGCCAGCGCCCTGGTGTCCGCCCAAGTGGCCAAGCTTCTCAAGGCGGGCCTGCACGCGACGACCCTCGGGAAAGTGAAAATCGCAACGCTGGCCCTCGCCGGCTGTTTCCTCTTCACGAGTGTCGGCTTCTTCACCCATCGGGCTACTGCCGCGAAGCCTTTTGCGAGCGACGAGCAGAACTTGGCGGCTCTGGGCGCGCCTGACACCGAGGTCAACGACCGGGCGCCGGCGCCTGGCGCCGGAAACGACCAAGGCAAAGAGGTTGCGACATTTCGCGGCCGCGTGCTCGACCCCGAGGGCAACCCTTTTGGGGGGGCTAAGCTGCACCTGGTTGCGCTCGATTCGACCAACGTCAAAACACTTCACGTACAGACGACCGGCGGCGTGGACGGTAGGTTCCGCATCTCGGTTCCAGCGGCAGAGTCCCGGTTCTACGCCGATGATAATTTCAGCAAAACCTGCATCGTAGCCACGGCCGAGGGATACGGCCCGGCCGTGACCATCCCTGGGGCATTCACGTGGGCCGGCGATCTGGTCCTGCGCTTGGCCAGGGATGACGTGCCAATTAATGGCCGCGTCGTTGACCTACAAGGGAGGCCTCTCGCCGGCATCAAGGTTTGCGTGGATCGCCTGAGCATTCCGCGTGCCGGCGATCTGACGCCCTGGCTGGAAGCGCTCGAGGCCAACAAGCAGGACGGCTACCCCATCGAGTTCCGATTTCTGGATAGTGTGTCCCTACCGCCGGCGATGGCAGTTTTCCCCACCCTGGTTACAGATAGAGAAGGCAGGTTTCAGCTCAAGGGCGGCGGCCGGGAGCGCCTTGTCGGGCTCACCTTCCAAGGGCCAACGATCGTGTTCAGCATAGCCAGCGGGGTGAGTGTTATGACCCGGCCGGGAAAGCCGATGCACGCCAGCATGTTCGCCTATAATCCCGAGGGTGGGAAGCTTACCTACTACGGGGCGACCTTCGAGCATCCGGCCGCGCCGAGCCGGCCAATTGTCGGCGTCGTTCGCGACAAGAACACGGGCAAGCCGCTGGCTGGTGTCCCGATCCAGAGCGACAAGTTTGCCGGAATTAATATCAGCGGCGACAGCAGCGTCCGCACGGTCACTGACAAGGATGGCCGGTATCGGCTCGTTGGCATGCCCAAAGGCGAGGGCAACCTCATCAAGGCGGCACCAGCAGCCGGCCAGCCCTACCTCCAGGACAAGCAGGAGGTAGCCAACAGCCCAGGTCTTGACCCGGTCGAGGTTGATTTCGCTTTGAAGCGCGGCGTGCTGGTCAAGGGCCGCGTCCTCGACAAGGCCACGGGCAAGCCGGTGTTTGCCAACGTGAGCTATGTCGCATTTGCCGACAACCCGCGTTACAAGGCGGTGCCCGGTTTCACAGCCGAGCCTTTCCTGCAGACCAAGGAAGACGGCACTTTCGAACTCGTGGCTTTTCCCGGGCGCGGCCTGCTCATGGCCCGCGGTTGGAACGATCATTACCGGATGGCGGTCGGAGCGGACCAGATCAAGGACTGGCGTCAGGACCACATGTTCCTCCTCACTGCTCCGTACCTGGTTGATCCCACGACGGTCCACACCCTGGTGGAGATCAATCCCCCGAAAGATGCCGAGCCGCTGCCCTACAACATCCGCCTTGATCCCGGCCGCATGCCAGGCGGCACTGTGGTCGGACCGGACGGCAAGCCGCTGATTGGGACAAAAGCGCTCGGACTGACGGCCTACGGACAGTCGCGGATATGGACGAGGGCTCCCTTGAAGAGCGCCGAGTTCACGGTCTACGGGCTCGACGGTGCCGACCAACGTGAGGTGGTGTTCTTCCATGAGAAGAAGCGCTTGGCCGGCATGCTTCAGGTGCGGGGCAATGCCAAGGGTCCGCTCACCGTCAAGCTAGAGCCCTGGGGCACGGTCAGTGGCCGGCTCGTCACTGCAGAAGGCAAACCACGGGCCGGCGTGCTGCTTCAGGTAGCGGGCCGGCTTCTTCCGAATGCGGAATTCGAGACAGATAGGGACGGACGCTTCCGCGTTGAGGGGCTGGTGCGAGGCGCCAAGTACACCTTGACCGTCGTCGAAAAAGGTAAGCCCGCAGCCCAGGTATTTACAGGCCTGACGCTGAAGGCAGCCGAGGAGAAAGACCTAGGCGACGTGCAGGCTAAACGGAACGAATCACAAACTCCCGGAGGCTAGTTTCGTCAAGGTAGAACGGGATTAGTTCCGTTCTGGCTCGGAAGAAAAACTAAACCCGCCTTCCGTCCCTCGGGGCATAACTTCAAAGAGCACCGGGAGAAACAGAACCATGGGAACGACCGCCAGGTCGCCGGAAACCGAAGGCCACTGGGCACCCTACGAGCCGGATGACAAGGCTCCGTGGAACCTGCGCCGCGTCGTCCATCTCCACCGCCGTGCTGGCTTCGCGGCGACCTGGGGCGAGATCCAGCGCGACCTGAAGGACGGACCCAAGGCTAGCCTCGACCGCGTGCTGGCCGGCAAGTCGGCCGTGGAAGGCGTGCCCAAGGAGTTCCAGAAAATTGCAAACTTGCTAGGCGAGTCGGCCGACCCCTCGGGCGATCCGGGACGCCTGAAGGCCTGGTGGGTGTACCGCATGATCTACGGACCCGACCCGCTGGGCGAACGGCTGACGCTGCTGTGGCACAACCACTTCGCCACGAGCAATGTCAAGGTCGAAGATCTCGGCGCGATGCGCCGGCAGAATGAGCTATTCCGCAAGTATGCCCGCGCACCGTTCGCGGACATGCTGAACGCCGCTTTCCGCGACCCGGCGCTATTGATCTGGCTCGACGCGCCTGCCAATCGCAAAGGCCACCCGAACGAAAACCTTGGCCGGGAACTGATGGAACTTTTCACGCTCGGCGTCGGACACTACACCGAAGAAGACGTGAAAGAGGCGGCTCGCGCCTTGACCGGCTGGACAGTCGTGGAGGACAAATTCGAGGAGGCGCCGGCCCGTCACGACGCCGGCCTGAAGACCATTCTTGGCCGGAGAGGGCCCTGGAAGGCCTCCGACCTGGTCCGCATGCTCCTGGAACACCCGGCTACGGCTGATCGGTTGACGATGCGCATTTGCGAATTGTTCATGGGCGAAGGCGCGGTCAGACCGGAAGAAGTGGCCGCCCTTGCCGCGGGCCTGCGCGAGCATCAGCTTGATGTGAACTGGGCTGTCGAGAAGGTCCTGCGCTCGCAAGCGTTTTTTGCCGAGGGCAATCTTGGCAGCCGCGTGCAGGGGCCGATCGAGTACGTCGTCGGCGCCGCCCGGGCTTTGGAGTTGTTCGATCCGCCGTCGAGCACGCTCGTTCTCGCAGAGTGGACAACCCGGCTAGGGCAAGATCTGTTCTATCCGCCGAACGTCGGCGGCTGGACACAGGGGCGAGCGTGGCTCACGACGCGAGCGCTAATCGGCCGGGCCAATTATGCCGCCGCGCTGATCGAAGGGAAACAAGTGGGGCGCGACCTGGCGCTCGACCCGGTTGCTTTGGCGCAGCGGCATAAACAGGCGGCCAATCGTGACAGCGTCCTAAATTTCTACTTGAGCCTCTTGCTCGGCACCGAACTGAGCTCGGCCTGGCGCGAGCGTTTGGCCGGTACCCTAGACTCCAAGACGTGGCCAGATTCCGTGGCGCTCCGTCGAGCCCTGGCCCTGATTCTGGCGACGCCCGAAGCGCAACTCGCCTGACCAAGACGTCTCGTTCCCACGCTCCGCGAAAGAACGAGGAAACCTGGAGAATACCCATGCTTTCCCGCCGCGAATTCCTGAGACACTCATCCCTGTTGGCCCTGGCGCCGACGATACCTGGCTTCCTCGCGCACACGGCGCGGGCAGCCGCGCCGCAACGCGACGCCCGAGTCCTGGTTGTCATCGAGCTCGGTGGTGGCAATGACGGCATCAACACCGTCGTACCTTACCGCGACGAGGGCTATGCCAAGCACCGCAAGGCGCTCCGATTGCCCGCCGAACGCATCCTGAAAATCAACGACCACGTCGGCTTGAACCCAAGCATGGGCGACGCTCACAAACTCCTGGAGAGCGGCCGGCTGGCCATCGTGCAAGGAGTCAGCTATCCGAACCCCAGCCGATCGCACTTTGATAGTATGGCGATCTGGCATTCTGCTCGACTCGACGCGGAGGAGCGAAACAGCCTGGGTTGGCTTGGCCGCGGACTGGATGGGGGACCCAAATTGCCCAAAGGCGCGCCGGCTGCGATGCTCATTGGTTGCGGCCAGCCCCCGGTTGCATTGCGCGGCCGACGGTCTGTCGCGTCCGCCATGGAGCGGATCGAGGAGTTCGCGATTACCGCAGGTGCGGATCCACGCTCCGCGCTTCCCAAAACGGAGTTCCCAGATGACCTGAGGGCCTTCGTGCAGCGCAGCATGCTCGATGCCTACACCACGGCAGATCGTCTGGTCGAAATCGCAGGTGCCAAAGCCGTGGATGGCCGGTATCCCGCGGGCGATCTGGCAAGCCGGCTGCGACTAATCGCTCGCCTGCTGAAAGCTGGTTTCGGTTCGCGGGTCTTCTACACGCAACAAAGCGGCTACGACACCCACAGCGGGCAACTTTCCACGCATGCCGGCTTGCTGTTCGAACTATCGTCGGCCTTGCGCGCGTTTCTGGACGACCTGGCAGCGGCGGGCCTGGCGGATCGTGTGGCGGTTCTCTGCTTCAGCGAGTTCGGCCGCCGTGTTGCTGAGAACGGATCGCAGGGTACGGACCATGGCACTGCTGGTCCGGTTTTACTGGCAGGAACCGGCGTGAAGCCCGGGCTCGTTGGGACAACGCCCAGTCTGCTCGATCTGGAAGCCGGCGATCTTAAAGTGGGTTTGGACTTCCGGCGCGTCTATGCCACCGTATTGGAGGACTGGCTGGGTCTGCCGTCGCAAGCCGCTCTGGCAGGCGCCTTCGAGCGGCTGCCGCTCTTCCGCGGCGCCTGAGGCGCTCGTATTTCTTACCGAGGAAGCCTCATTCGCTCGCAGCCACGGGAACCCCTGGCTGCGCGCGCCGCGTGTTTGCACGGTGCAGCGCATTGATCGAGAGCCACAAGCCCGGGCCGATGAAGTGAGCTCGTGTTTTACCCCCAATTCAAGCTCCATGCTCCTCTAGGCTCTTGCATCGGCAATAGTTGCAAGCCACCGAGTGCGACACCTGCCCCATGAAGGCGGCGTGGTAGTCGGCCAGTAGGTCCTTGAGCGGCCTGTGCTTCAGAGATTTCAGACACGACTGCAGCACCCGACAGTGCACAAGTCACTTGTCGAGTTTGTCGAGCAGTTCCTGGGCGTCGGCTGCCGCCCTTGTAGCAGGATATGTGCGCAGGATCTCACGGCAGCGTTCCTTTGCCTTCTCGGTCTTGCCCCCGTTGGCAAGCATCTCGGCGAATGTGAATTTGGTGCCAGCCGTCTGCTCGGTCTTTTCTTTGTCTCCCACTATCTTCTTTTCGGCAGACTCGGCATTTGCATCCCGCGCCTCGGCTGACTTCTTCCGCGTAAGCTGGGCATCCGATACTTTCTTATCCGCCTTGGTAGCGTTCTGGTTGCTTGCGATCTCGGGGCTCGTTCCACGCAGCAGCGCGGTTACAGCTCGTTCCAGCAGCGCAGGTTTGTCTGCTATCTCGCCACGATCGTCTTTGACGCGAATAATGCCCTTGGCATCGATGATATAGATCGTTGGCCAGCCATGGACTTGCCATTTACTTGCGACAGGCCCCTTCGTCCCGCCGCCATCCCACCAGGAACGCCAGGTAATCTTTTCCTTCTCCAGCACCTTCTTGAGAGCTTCCCGGTTGCCGTCGCTGTTGACGCCGAGGAGTACGACAGGCTTGCCCTGAAACTTCTTCACGAACGACCGTTCGTGCGGATACATTGACCGGCAGGGCGGTCACCAATTTCCCCAGAAGTCCAAAACGACGACCTTACCGCGATAATCGCTCAGCTTGAATGGAGTTCCGTCGATGTCTTCGCCTGCGATTTCCGGAGCGAGTTTGCCGACCACCAGCCCGACTTTTTCCTTACCGTTCTCATCAGCCTTCGATGCTGACACTCCGATCAGAGCAGCGAGGACGACAAACACGGCAGAACGCATGGCGACCCCCCTGCTTGCGCATAATTGTCCTTTGGACTGAGGCTTACCGGATGAACACATTCCGTGATCATAACCCCGACTCCCAGGACGAGTTTATCATGGCGAAAGCTGAATGCTAAATGTTTTCCGGCCGTGGGACATCAGTGGAGACATGAAGGGCCCGTCCTCTCGATCAATCCGCTCCTGGAAGCTAATAGTTCGTGGCAGATAATTGCCGGGCGGCAATGACGATCATCACAATCGCAAACAGGAGCGAAGTCACCAAGGAAAGTTCCGGATAGAACGCGCCCAGTTCCTGCACTTTTTGGAGTTCGGAAAAGGAACGGAAAGAATCGCCTGCATCGAGAAAACGGTGGAGCATCATACCCATGTCCACGGGCTTGGGCACAATCCAGTAACCCGCTTCAGCCAACCCACGAAGAAGCGGGTGCAGCGGGGGCAGGGTGGATTCCAGGGCCAGCAGGCAATGCCTGCCGTAATTAATTCCCCAGCAAAGAAGCCAGAACGCGACCGAGCCGACGACGCAGGTCAAAGTGCTGCGTGTGCATACCGCCAGGAAGACCGAAAAGCTATAAACGGCGGCGAAATGCAAGAGCAGTAACGGAATGCCCCACAGATAGCTACTGACCCAGAAACCTGTGCTCAGGCCAAGAGCGAGCCAGGTGCCGGCGATGAAGACTGTGACCTGAATGCCGGCGAAGGCCACAACGCCCAGATACTTGCCCATGAGCAAGACCCAGCGCGGAATTGGCTTGGACAGAAGGACCGTGGCATTAGCAGGCTGAAGAAACTCCGGCACGAACCCGGCCGTCCACACCAGGGCCAGCAGCGTGCCGCCGCCGCCGGCGACCCACTCCGCCAGCAACAAGAGCACGAAATGAACTTGCGCCTCACCGTCGCGGAACAACGGCATGCGCCAGGCGCCAAAGGCCAGGGACATGTGACCGTGGGGCTTGGCCACCTCGAGATCGTCGACCGGCCGCAGCGGCCCCCCTCCCTCGATGCTCACGCTCAGGCAAAAGAAGATCACCACGGCGCTGACTGCCAGCATGACCCAAAACAGGTAGTTCGCCATGGATTGGCGAAACGTGTCGCGGATCAGCCAACGCCACGCATAAATGACTTCCGGTGCAGTCATGCACGGGGCCTCGGTCCCTCACTTGTTCTTTCCTCGGCCGCCGAGGGGAGAGGCGACGAGAAGTAAAGTCGATCCAAAGCCTGTTCGATCGGACAGGGAGCCCCCGTCCTGGGATCTCGAGCCAGATCGGCCACGGTCCCGGAGTAGACCAGATGTCCGCCCACGAGCACGCCCACGCGGTCGCAAACCTGTTCCAGTTCACCCACGACGTGCGAGACCAATAGGACCGTGAACCCCCGCCGCCGGCGCTCGGCAATGACCTCTCGGATCAGCCGTCGTCCCGCAAGGTCCAGCCCTTCGCTCGGCTCATCGAGCACAAGGAGCTCGGGATCGTTCAACAACGCCTGGGCAATGGCCAGTCGTTGGATCATGCCCTTGCTGAAACACGAAATCGGCTCGTGACCGCGGTCGGCGAGTCCCACCATGTCCAGAAGCACGGCGGCACGGCTGCGCACGACCGACTCCGTCAAGAGCGTCAGGGCCCCGTAATACTGCAGCAGCGCCGGGGCACTGAGATAGCGTGGAAAGGCGGGGTGCTCATGCACGTAGCCGACGCGGGCCAGGGTTTGCCGCTCGGCCAGCGGTCGCTGAAAGCGCAGACCCCGCCCCGTGGTTGGGCGGCACAGCGACAGGAGTATCTTGACCAGGGTGGTTTTCCCAGCCCGATTCGGCCCGACCAAGGCAAAAACTTCCGCTGGATTGATGCGGAGCGAAATGTGTTCCACAGCCAATCTTCGGCCCCGTCCGAAGAAGCCAGTCGGGTAAGACATGCCGACATCTTCGAATTCCGCCACTGTCAACCCTGACATGAAACCGGTCTCCCCTTCGAAATGTCATGCGCTGCGCGCGCCCATCTACGACAACGTGCCCGAAGCCGCGGGGCGCGGGGCAGCCGGTTCCTACGCATTCCTGGTTCGCTATTTGACCATGATAATGGAAATAATCCCGCCGTCCATGATCGTGGTGAAAGCCGTTTGCAGTTTGGCCTGCCTCTGCGCCAGGGTGCCAATGCAGATCTTGTAATAGTACGGACTGGACGTGTCGGTCACGGAGGATGGAAACCCTGTGCCACCGATGGCGGAAAGGTCTTGCAGCAACGTCATGGCCGTGGTGCCTTCCGAGCCCGAGGCGTCTGGCTCGAAAAGGGCCCCGAACGCGATGCACTGGATGGTCACCGGCTTCGAGGGCGTGGCAAAACCGGGTCCATTAGTATTGTCCGTGGTCAGGGCGCAGATTTTGGTGGCCACGTTGACAGCGTCTTGAGACGCGTCGGCGGTACTTGTCGAGGCGTTATTGCCCCCGATGTTATAGTACGAATTGTTTGTGGGGTTGCTGCCGCCGGTACCGCTGCAGTAAAAGGGGACGGTGCTTGCTTGGTTAGCCATGCCGTCCGTTTCCAGAATGATCAGCCGTTGCGCGCCATTGCGGCCCAGCCCTCCTTGCCCCGAACTCGACAAGGCGTTGCTGCTGCTGAATTGATTGTATGCCAGCATGAGGCCGTAGCTCGTGGCGGTGTTGGCGTCGTAGTCCCCGTGGGCATGTGGCGTATTGAGGCCGTTGGAGTCCCACGGCGTCACGTCGCTCGTGCTGCCGTTGGGCGGAAACCATAGCGAGTTGATCAAGCTCGGGTAATTGTTGCTTAGATTGCTTACCGGATTCGTGAACTGTCCCTGTTCGGCCGGCTCGCCGTTGTAATGCGGCCGGCTGAACATGAGCATCGATACCAGGTCGTTGGGGTGGTTATTCTGGATGTCGGTCAAGGCGCCCTGGATGCCCAGCTTGGCGGGAAGCATCGAGACATCGGTGGTCACGCCGGGGAAAATCCCGGTGTCCGACATGAACTGGATCATCGTCATGGGACCGAACCAGAAGCGGTGCCGCGGGCGTTTGGGATTATCTGAGGGGTTCATGAAGGTGAACGTTTGCAAAGTTGCGGTTGCCTTCGTGGTATAGCCCCCGCCCGTGAGGGTAATAGTGGGTATCGACGTATAGCCAGAGCCAAGACTGGTAACGGTGATGCCGGTGACACTCCCGCCGGCTATGGTGGCGGTGCCTGTGGCGGTGACGGGTGAGCTTCCGGTTGGTGCGCTGAAAGTAACGGTCGGCGCCGAACTATATCCGGCGCCGGGGTTGGTGATGGTCACCAGGCCGTTGAGGTAAACCGTGGAATCGGGGCCGGAGACGCTGATGCCCGAGCCGGCCGACGACGCGCCGGCAGTGAAATCGCCGCCGTAGCTACAGGCGGGTGTGGCGGGAGTCCAGAGGTTACCCGATGGGTCGTGCCACACGCCAATCACAAAATCGATATATTCTTTCCAGAAGCGCACGCTTGGATCGGTAATTGTGTTGTTGAGGGTGGACCAGGTGTAAGAGTTGACTGGTACGTCGGTCGGGATGTAGCTGTAAAAAATCTGGTTGGAGGACCGGAGCACGGTTGGGAACGGCCTGCCATCGCCGGGCGTTTTTTGGACGCAATTCGCGCTAATCCAGGCCAGGATCGCCTTGTAATTGATCTGGTAGTTGCCGGTCGGGGCGTTTGGATTAAATGTGCCGCCAGCGAAGAGAATGTTGTCACTCGGATATGCCGAGGGTGAACTGCTGGAGCTGGTGCTCGTGGCGGTGGTGTTGCTGGCGAGGGAATTGTACCAGGGAGTGCCGTTGGAACTCAAAAAACAAAGTTGGCGCCAATCGTTGCTAACGCCAGTCGTGCTATTGACGCTCGGATCTGGAGGCCAGGTGAAAAAGGTCATGCCCCAGTAATTGGGGCCGACGGTGTAGCCGTTCGGGTTGGGTGCCCATAATTTGCTGCCGTTATACGGGGCGGCACTGGTTCCAGAGCCATAATTCGTGGGAATAAGGTCAGCGACCGACAGAACGGTCGTGCCCCCTGCGCGACCGCTTTTCGCGTTGGCGATGGTTTGACCGTACGTGTAGCTAGCTCCGGTGGGATCGGTCATGGAGGTCTGAGCCTGATCGCCACTAGGCTGTGTGGACGAGAGCGTGACGGCCGGCACGTTGATGACGGCCGGCCAGGTGGTGGCGGGGGCAAATGCTTGCACCGCGCTGGAGCCGCGCGCGTTCTGGTAATAGTCATTGACCATGGCGCCGCAGCCGCCCACGGATTGAGTAATGTTGCAGTACCCAACCAAGTCACTGGTGCTCGTGCACTGCAGCTTGCACAGAGGCGAAAAAGTGGTGTTGTAAGAGCCCCACTGCGGAATGACCGGGTCCGTGTTGTTCGACGTGTTTTCAAAGCTTCCCTGATAGGATTCGCAGTTCCACAGGTCGCTTTCGTTATTCATCGAGCCGGAATAGTCGAGAACGATGGTCGTATCGCGTGGCCGATGGGCGGCTATGGCGGTTGCTGTGACATTGTACGACGTTATGCCGAAAATCCTTGCGAAGAAGGTAGCATTCCCCTGCGAAATCGTGGCCTGGGACAGATTATAGTTATCCGGCGCAACTGGTGGATATTGCGGAGAGAATGTTTGCGAACTCGGGTCATAATGGTAGGCACCGTGCGTCATGGTAACGTTTTCCGCCGGTATGGATGTGCCCAGCACACTGTTGGCACCCGCGACGGTCTGGCCATTCGCAGTGGCTTGAGTCGTGTTGGGGTTGGAGCCGCCGGTCAACGTGCGCGCTCCCGCGAACGCGGCCGCATCGGCAGCGTTCTGTGCCTGGGTCCTGGCCACCATCACCATGCCCAGGTCGATCGCCAGGGCTATGAAGCCTAACAGTGCCACTAAGGAGACGGCCACATAGGGCAAAATCGCCCCGCGGCGAGCCCTCGTTCTGACATGTATTCGCATCATTTTCTTCTCGTCTCTATTAGTTTTCACTCGACATCACAGCGGTGCCCTGAAGATTTACGGTCGTTGGCAGGAATCCGAATGTCGGAAAAAGGGCAGTAAACTTGGTATTGACCTGGACCATAATACTCGACCCGAAAGGCGCGTCGTACCAGTTGCTGTCGGGCGACGTTGGCGCGCCCGTCGCTGGGTTTACTTGCATAACCACCACGTCGGACGCACTAAAGGCGTGGCCAGATGAATCCGTAAAGTTCTGGTTTGCCAGGTACTGAACAACGGTGTTTTGAATCATGGCCGTGTTTTGCGTGCTTGTATTCACCACGGCCTGTCTGGCCCCTTCCCGCGCGGCATTATTCACCAGTTGGCTCAACATGAAATAACGAGCAAAATCGTAGATGGCCAAAGTTAGCGTCAAGGCGATCAACAGCACAAATGCCGTTTCGACCAAGGTCGCCCCTCGACGATCAGAAGAAGAAAGTTTTCTGAATTTCATGCTAATTCCTTGACGGTGGCTTGCGTTGGTCCGAGTACGTCCCGATAGCTCAACTTCCTGATGGCGGCGTGATGCTGGTTGGGTAAGCCTGATTCTGATTAGAGAACCATACTGCCTGAGCGCTTATTACCTGGTTCGCAGCGCCAGTAAAAAGCCCAAGCTGAACATTGCTGCACGGCAACGTGACCGTGACTTGCAATTGATCCAACACGTTGGCCATGCTGGGATTGAATTGAGGTCCCGAGCTGCCTTGCGTCAGGTCGGCAACCGCCACCGTGAGCCCACTCTGATTGGTGATGCCCGCGTTGGTCAGATAATTTGCTACGGTCGTTTGCACATCGGCGTAAGTATTGACTCCCGTCGAAGCCTTGCGGGCGCCTTCGCGTGCCGCATTAGAGACGATCTGATTGACTTGCACCATCCGGCCCACTTCCAGGAGGCCGACAAGGAGACCGACAATGAAGGGCGCAATCAACGCCAATTCAACCGCGGCCGTTGCGCCCCTCGGTTGAAATCTGCGGTTCGACGAATGAAGGCATATTTTCATGAGGGCTCTCGTTCAAGTAGAAATAGTTCATCATCGCAAGCGTAGTTCACGTCGACAGCGTTCCGGGTCAGAATCTCCCGTGGCATCGCCAATTTCTCTCTCGACCGGGCAAACATCACGCGAGTCCGCGCTGGTAGTGACCATCGTTAATGGTACGTGCTGGCTCATTTTTCTAGTCGAAGGCTACTGACCTTCCCTTAGCGGTGGGCCGCTACTTTAGGCCGGGACAGCCCAGGGGAATGTTGCCCTGTTCGCTGACAGGCCCGATATCGATGTTGGAGTTGACGGCCCAGGTCTGGAAGACCGCAGGGTCCTCTCTTCTTCGCTGGCCTGGGTCGCCTAGCGGTTGAGGAAATTCAGCAAGCTGCTGTTCACAGACCCAATTGATGTCCCGTTTGGAACGAAACTCAGCGTCAGGTGCCCGGGATCGAGCCACTTGGGGAAGTAAGCGGAGGGTGTGAGCCGATCTTCGAGTTGCTTTGCGGGAAGCCAGCGCCTAAGCTTTACGCGGGGATGCATAATTCACTCTTCTCTCAAAAGAAGTTGCGCGCGGACCACTCGAGCACACGCTGCACGAGATTCTGGGAGTCCGCTCATCCCTTCGGTAGCCTGGCGGCCCGCGCTATCATCTGATGATGCGGGCCCATAGCTTTGCGTCCTCGCCTTACGACGAGTTTGCCTTTTTCGAGAATGAAGAGATCACCTTGTCGCCGCCAGTAAATCGTCGCGGATTCAACAGGCGGTGTGCATCATCCCACCGTATAAACCGTGGAGTGCAGACTCACGCTCGTCAAGCCTCGGGCTACTCCTTTTTTGCCGAGTTTAACGAATTCCTGATCGTGATGGCGAATTGGTTGAGGTGGCAAGAGATTTTTTCGTCGCAGGCCATTCCAAGCTTAGTTTCTGGCTAGACTCCGCAACCGCGCCGGCGGATGAAAAAGTGCGGACGGCGTGAAGGCTGGCCCTTGAGGTGAGGCCTTTTGAACAGGAGCCAACGGAGAGAACAGAGGAGTGACTCTCTGTTCCCTCTGTTGCCTCCTGTTCTCCATTTCGCGTCAAAGGGGACGCATCTCTTTTACGCAACGGTGGTGCGGGGCCAGCCGTACTGTTCGGCCCGCTGGGTGCAGCCGGTGGCGTAGTGCTTACGAGTGCAGTCCAGCCTCCGGTCCCCTGGTCACCCACGGAAATGACCAGATGGACGCGGAAGGGCGATCAACAATTAGCGCCGATTTCCGCAGGGGGGAAATGATTAACATTTTAGCGAGCGGCGTGCTGGATTTTTCCGTGTTTCCTCGGGGGAAGTGTTAATCGTTTTTGGTAGTTAGGGGTTGCATGGGCGGCTCTCCAATC
>Ga0316363_10000541_pt1 | contig 47553 bp, 34 predicted proteins | sample Sb_taG_3_FD_200459 | JGI IMG/M metagenome (GOLD analysis project Ga0316363, IMG submission 200459) | Peat soil microbial communities from Weissenstadt, Germany - Sb_50d_a_PC metaG (v2) (version 2) | ecosystem: Environmental > Terrestrial > Soil > Wetlands > Peat | place: Germany: Weissenstadt...
TGATTCGCCATCTCGTGCCTCCCACAGCGCTGGAGCTGTAGGCAAGCCTAAATGGCGGATCTCGGTCCTCTCAAAATGGCTGGTTTTCAGGCGCCCCTCAGTGGCTGGTTTTGGGCGCCCCCTGACAACTGGACGGGCGTGCTGATTTCCTTGGATTTGATTGGCTTGCAAGGCGAGCACGCCGAACAGGAGGTCGTGGTCGGCGGTCATGAAAGACGGGTGTCCCGCTAGGCCCTTTGGATGGAAACTCTCATCATAAGTGCCCGCGAACGCCGTAAGCAAGGCTTGGCAGCTAGACAGAAGGCTCTCGCTCGATGTGACCCTTGCGGATTTGATCGGCGAATACTGGGGAAGGTGTCTGATCTGGCCCGAGATGCGCGGCGGATTGAGATGCTGAGATTGCGCCGTTTGGCCGGTCTTGACGGCTCAAATCGGGTTGTGCACAATGCCTTGAATTCTCGCCCGTTCATTGGGGCGCGAGCAGGCGGCCGCGGGTTCGGAACCGGACTTCGATTGCAAAAATGCACCCGCCAGCGTCAGGGAGGTTGTGATGCGTGAGAAGGCTGATTTCCGCATTGATGTCGGAGCGGCGAAGGCCCTCATCTACTGGAAGTCGCTGTTCGCAGATGAGGTTGCCGCGCGAGCGAGGCGACTCGCTGCCGAATCCAGCCAGCCGGAGCATGTCACCTTGTCACACTACCAGCAGGCTGCACAGATTGCGGTTCGCTCACTGTCGGCTGCGATTCTGGACGGGGGGCCATCCAGTGACGACCACAAAGCCGCATGAATCTGAGCAGCCCGAATCCCGGGAAGAGATTTCCGGGGCCGCGGACTTCTGGATTCGGACTTTCGTCACGCAATTTGAGCGGCACGCCCTCGAGGCCAGTCGTGAACTGCCGCCAGACGCAAGCGCTCCCGAATTGCAAGCGGCGACAGCCCGGGCCATTCTGGCGACGTTTCTCGACTCCGGAATGGAGTTCGAGTCGGCCATGGAATTGCTCGGCCAAGCCGCGGTCGATTGGCGGTCTGTCGATGTCCCCTGGAGCGATGCATTGAATCAACGGCGGTTCGAGCTAATCGACAAGGAAATCCAAGGGTCGCTGACACCAGCCGAGAACATCGAACTCGCGGGCCTGACCAAAAGCATGCGTGACCACGTCGAGTCGGAAACGAATCTGCCAATGAAAGGGGCACGAGCCCTGCATCGGAACCTATTGCAACTTAAGTCGGCCGGCGAATCCGAATGATTTTCGACTACCCGGAACCGCAGGGGAAGCGCCGCCACGGACCTGCGAACTATGCCGCGTATGAATCTTATCGCCCGTGGCTGCGCGACGAGTTTGATTTCCGTTGTGCGTACTGCTTGAAGCGCGAGATGTGGGGCCAGGTCACATCCGAGTTTGAACTCGATCACTTCGAGCCACAGTCGCTCGATCCGCTGTTGAGACTGGACTACCTGAATTTGGTCTATGCCTGCAGACGCTGCAACGCGGTCAAACGCGATCAGACGGTCGTGGATCCTTTCCAGCTCTTGCGGACAACTCGCGTCACCACGCTCCCTGATGGAACACTGCGAGCACACGATCGCGACACGGAACGACTGATTCGCCAGCTTGATCTGAATTCTCCAAGGCTGAAGTTGTGGCGCGTCATGTGGATGCGCATTGTGACACTGGCCAAAAATAGCGATACGGGCCTGTATTTCCGGCTAGTCGGATTTCCGCAGGACCTTCCTAATCTGGCTAAGTTAAGACCGCCGCTCAACACACAGAAGGAAGGCCTCGAACACTGCTGGTTCGCTCGACGCCAGCGCGGCGATCTACCGGCCGCGTACTGACATGAGGTTTCAACACTAGTTCGTAGGATGCCTCAAGCGTACTCGCGCCGACGCACCATTCCCGGGGCGGTGCTAGCGCGTCGGTTTCAATCCCTGGTGAGAACAAGACGAATGGCTTCTAGTAGTTGAAGGTGCATCGTGAAAAGGCATGAGAGAGCGGTGCGGTCCTCGTTGGTTGGCAAGGTGCGTCGGCGCGAGTACGCTTGAGGCATCTACCCGCTTAGGCGGTCACGGTTTCACCTGAAGCCGGGCGAGACGGTCCAGGGCAAACCGCGCGGCTCCCTGCACTTGGCGGTCCGGATCGTTAGCACTCAGCTTCTCGAGCCGCTCCCGCACCTGGCGTTTCTCCAGGCATGCGGCCACCTTCGATTTCTCCAGGCGGGGCTTCGGTGGGCTGCCCGGTTTGGGCGCTTCGGATTCCGGCTCCGGGAAGAGATACGATTGCACTTTCGAAAGATAGCCCTTGCCAACCTTAGCGTTGGACAGATCTGATTTCACCGCGGTCACTCCGATAAGTCGCACGGCACCGTGCCGCATGGCGGGAGATTTGTGGTCCAGCAACTGGACCAGAGCGGCCGCCAAATCGTCCGGGCGTTTCTCGCACCACTCAAGGATCATCTGCGCACTATAGAGGCTAGCTAGGCTCCGGCTGTACTCTTCTTCTTTGCGCAGCTTCTCGTCTTTCGGAATGGGATCGAGTACGCTGTCATCCTCTTGCAGCCGGATCAGCCAGGCCAGGTACTCATCCAGTCTGTCGGTCGCCCTGAACTTGAAGCAGTGGGAATTGTGACGGACATGAAACGTCCGGTCATTCTTGGCTGCTTCGATAACGGCCAGAGCTTTCTGATCCCGGGGAGCCGCCAGCGCCAGGAGGTTCAACCCGTCACTGCGGACGTTGGCGTCCGCCGACCCGCTGGCGCGCAGAGCCAGCTCCACCGTGCCTGGGGCGAACGTGGTGAGCTGCATTGTCACCAGGCCCGCATACTGGCGAACGGAGCCTTCCTGGTCGAAGAGCGCCTGAACCAAGGCGAGTGGGCAGGGCAGTTTCTGTTTCCTGGCAACATCGAAGAGGGCCAGGATCGCTTGCTGACGAACATTGCTGTCTGGGTCGTCCCGAATGGTTTGTTCCAGGATTGGGATGGCGAGTCGGGCGTTTTTCGCGGCGTCATGCTTCTGGAACCATTTCAGCGCCTCCAGCCGGGCCGGTTGGTCTTTCTTTTGCTCGAGGCGCCCGATCCACTCGCGTACCTCGGCATCAGTCGGCGTCGCCGGCGGTTGTGCCAGAGCCGCGTGGACCGGAAGCAGCAGGAAAAACGACGCAACCAAGAGCCGGCGGACGAGGGTGCAAGAAGGCATAGCGACTCCCTGGGGAGCGAGGAGTTAGCAGAAGAAGCACGGCGCAATTATACGAGGAATTCCGGACGGCAGCAGCTTCCCTTCCTCTGGAGTTCGTAGGGCGTCAAGCGTACTCGCGCCGACGCACCATTCCCAGAGGCGGTGCTGTCGCGTCGGTTTCAATCCCTGGTGAGAACAAGGCGAAAGTATTCGAGTAGTTGAAGGTGCATCGTGAAAAGACACGAGAGAGCGGTGCAGACCTCGTTGGTCGGCAAGGTGCGTCGGCGCGAGTACGCTTGACACACCCTACGACTTCTACTGCTTCCGCGAAGTTCTGGCCGAAATAGCACGTCTCCCTTGTTTCTAATGGGGCATTTCCATCGTCGGCGTTTATCCTGCCGGTGGGGCGGGAGCAAGGGCACAAATCTCCTCGGCTGCGGTTCCTCATGCGCCTTGCTGGATCTACAATTGGATCATCGGGACGCCGGGCGATGATCTCGGCGGACGAGGTCGTGATGCTTGTCGGCTGGCCCTGTCCGAAAACAAGCCGCTCGCGTTTCGCAGCGGCCGGAACACTGTTAAGCCGGGGACATTGTCCTTCATGTTGAGAAAACGCAACTCGACGAGAGTTGCAAGAATGGAGAGGGAAATGTGCACTCTTTACGCAATGTTAAAGCGCTGTTTGGCGTTGATCTCGCCAGCGGAAAAGGATCGATCCTGGCGGGACGATCTGCGCGCCGGCTTGCTCGCACCTCTCCACTCCCGAAACGGCGTACTTCCGGCGCACTTTCGGCGTACCTTCGATTGGCCTGCCCGCGCCTTTCCTGCAGTTCTTTGAACTGCTTTGCGCGTGATTCTGCTATTGGATAGAATCTTCCAGAGTGGAAAGTGGAACCGTCTACCACGCTGCTGACGCTGGGGCTTCTTCATGAAAAAGCAAATCTCGCCAACCGTGGTAATGGAATTTGATGACGTCGGCCAAGGAATTCCCCTGGTGCTGCTGCACGCGTATCCGCTCTCGGCAGCGATGTGGCGTCCGCAGGCCGCAGCACTCCGGGATGTTTGCCGGGTCATCACCCCCGATCTGCGCGGCTTAGGAGGCACGAGCGGATTCGAAGGACCTCCATCGATTGAGCAAATGGCTGACGATGTCCATGCGCTCCTCGATCAGCTTAAGGTGCACGAGTCTATAGTCCTGGGCGGCCTGTCGATGGGCGGCTATGTCTCCTTCGCCTTTGCACGCAAATATGCCAACCGTCTGCGCGCTCTTGTTCTCGCCGATACCCGCGTGGAGGCAGACAACGCGGAAGGGAAAGCCAATCGCGATAAGGCGATTGCATTCGCCGAGCAGCACACAGCCCTGGAGGTCATCGAGCAGATGATCCCCAAGGCGTTGGCTCCCGACACCTTGAAACATCGGCCGGAGATCGCTGAAGAGGTTCGCAGAATCGTCGCCCCGCAATCCAGGGCCGGTATCGTCGGAGCCTTGCGCGCCATGCGCGATCGCCCTGATTCCACTCCTTTACTTGCTAAGATCACCGTGCCAACGCTCGTCATTGTCGGCAGCGAAGACGCGATGACTGTCCCCTCAATGTCCGAGACGATCGCGGCGGGTATCAAGGGCTCTCGGCTCGAGATCATTCCGGGCGCGGGACATATGTCGAATCTGGAGAAGCCGGACCTCTTCAATAGCGTCGTCCTGAGTTTCCTTCAATCTCTTTGAGGCGTCCGCCCGAAAGGTTCAGTCAGGCAATAAACACGGCTTACCCGACGACGGCCACGCTTGGAATAGTAGAATAACGGCAGGCGAAGGCCCCAGCAGTCTCTGAAGAGGATCACCCATACCGAATGGAGGTAGTGCAGTGAGCACCCCTTTGCAATCTCTCGTGGCGTCGGGAACAAAACTTTGGCTGGATTCCATCGATCCGGATCTGGTCACTCGCAACCTCGCATGGGGGGCGACCGGCGCTACCTCCAATCCAATCATCATCGCCGACCTGATCGAAACGGGCCGGTTTGATGATGAAATGACCAAGCTGCTGCGTAAGGGTCTGGACGATGAGACCCTCGCTTGGACCATGACGGATCAATTGGTCCGCGGCGCCCAGGCGTCGTTTCTCCCAGCATGGGAAGCCTCGCACGGGGACAACGGCTACGTCAGCTTCGAACTCGATGCACTGATCGAAGACCCGGAACGGAACTTGCCGATCGAGAAACGGACGCAGCTCTACATCGAGTTGGGCAAGAAGTGGAGCGCCGGACATCGCAACCGCATGATCAAAGTCCCCAACACGCCGGGAGGGCTTGGAGCGCTGGAGGAATTGGTGGCGGCGGGGGTAACCCTGAACGTAACGCTGACGTTTTCGCCCAAGCAGTATATCGCGGCTCGGGACGCAGTATGGCGCGGAGCCCAGCGACGTAGCACCTTGAGCCAATTCAAGTCGGTGTACAGTATTTTTGTCAGCCGAGTCGATGTGTACACCGAGAAGCACATTGCGCAGCTCTCGCCGCGCGCACAAGGTCTGGTCGGTATCGTCAATGCAAAACGCATCTGGAAGATGAATCAGGACTTCTGGGCCGACAAGAAGCTGCCTCTGAAGCAAGAGATCATTTTCGCCAGCACCGGCGTGAAGAAGCCAACTGATCCGCCCTGGAAATACGTCGAGGCATTTGCCGGCTCGGACATCGAGACCAATCCTCCTGCCACGAATGAGGCAGTCCTGGCCAGCGGACGCACGATCACTCGACAAATCGATCAGCTGCCGCCGAAAGAGGTTCTTGCCGAGATCGACAAGCTGGTCGACCTGGACAAGATGGAAGAAACGCTGATGGCGGAAGGCATCAAGAAGTTCGCAGATCCACAGAAGGCGTTATTGAAAATGATCAAACAGAAACGCTCGTCCTTGCAGAAGGTGCCGGCCGGCTGACGCTCTCAACGAGCCGGAAGCGTGAGCGAGGAGGCGGGGCTTTCTGGGGTTCCCCTCGCTGACGCTTCGGGCTCGTATTCATACCTTCGGGCTCGTATTCAAACAAGGAACTTCGGCATGCTGGTCCTTCTTGCGCTCGCTCAGGCTCTGCTAGCCGCACCCGGTGCCTCTGAGATCCGGGCCGACGTGGTCATCCGTGGTGCGACGCTTTACGATGGCAGCGACCGTCCCGGCCAGCAAGGCGATCTGGCGATCCGCGGAGAGCGGATCGTCGCGGTGGGAAATTTCGCTATCGCGGGTCATCCGCGAATCATTGCCGGCGAAGGGCTGATTGTCGCACCGGGGTTCATTGATCTGCACACCCATAACGATATCCCTCTTACCCAATCAGCGACCAAGGCGAACCTTTGCTACTTGCTCCAGGGCGTGACGACGGTGGTCACGGGCAATTGTGGGACGGGACCGGCGGACGTGGCCGGTTATTTCCGGAAGCTGCGAGCGGGAGGCGTGGGGAGCAACGTCATTCACCAGGTGCCGCACAATGATGTCCGACGCCAGGTCATGGGCAATGCGAACCGTTCTCCTACGGCCGCCGAATTGCAAAAAATGGAAGCGCTCGTCGAACAGGGCATGAAAGATGGTGCCTGGGGTCTGTCGACGGGACTCTACTATAATCCCGGCAGCTACGCCAATACCGAGGAGCTGATTGCACTTGCCAAGGCGGCGGCGCGGCACGGGGGCTTCTATGCCAGCCATATGCGCGACGAAGGAGCGGGCGTCCTGTCCTCCATTCAGGAGGTGTTGACGATTGGCCGGGCTGCAAAACTGCCTGTCCACATCTCGCATCTCAAAGCGTTTGGTCCAAAGACGTGGGGGAAGGCTGCCGATGAGATCGCGATGATTCAGAAGGCCAGAGCGGAGGGACTGGAGGTAAGCGCGGACCAGTATCCATACACGGCCAGTAGCACCAAACTTGCCGCGGAGCTGGTCCCGCCGCGATTTCGCGAGGGGACCCCCAACGACTATCTCGCGCGCCTGGCCGATCGTGAGCAGGCGCCCCTGGTGCGGCAGGCGGTTGCGAGCCAGATCGTCAACCTGCAGGCAGGGAAGAACATTCGGATCGCTCGCTATGCGCCCAAACCTGCCTGGCAAGGCAAGGATCTGCAGACCATCGCTGCTTCCGAAAAGAAAGATGTTGTGGAGATTGTCCTGGAGATCGAACGCCACGGCGGGGCGCAGATCGTCAATTTCAGCATGAGTGAAGAAGACGTACGACTTATCATGCAGCAGCCATTCGTCGCAACCGCCAGCGATGGTGCCTCGCTCGTCCCCGACCAAACGATGCCGCATCCTCGCAGCTACGGTTGCTTCGCCCGCAAGATCGGCCGTTTTGCCATCGAGGACAGGTTGATTTCTCTGGAGCGCGCCATTCGCAGCGCCAGTGGATTGCCCGCGGATATTCTACACTTGCCCGAGCGGGGCTATTTGAAGGCAGGCTATTACGCGGATGTGGTGGTCTTCGATCCCCAAACCTACCGCGACCATGCCACCTTCGACAAGCCCCACCGCTACGCTACCGGGGTTCGCTACGTTTTCGTGAACGGCAAACTCGCCATCACCGAAGGCAAATTTGCCGGAATTCTGGCCGGCAAGGTACTAAAGCATCGGGACCCATGAAGCGCTGATCAGGAGAAGCTTGTGATTAGCCCGCCATGGCTGAGTCGTCAGGGGCTTGGCGATTGCGGCTCATTTACTATAAAGAAGAGTATGCTAATCGAGCAACCTGTTGCCAATGAGGGCAACCGGCTGCACAGTCCCAGGAAGCCAAGGTTCGGCAGCTAAGTTTCCACCTAGCCCTCGGCTCCTGGGCGAATAAAAACGCAAGCGATTTTGTTATCCTACCCTCGTTACCTCAGACATCAGTTGTTGTCGTTGTCGATCACCGGGTAGATGGTATGGATTTTGCTCGTCCCCTAGGCGAGCGGTATTCCTCAGCAAATCACAATTAGGAGGTACTTCCATGAGCACGCTTTTACGCGCTGGAGCGCTGTTAGCGGCTGAGGATCGGACGGTGGAAGGTTCTTTATCCAGTCGAAATCGAGACGTGCTTCAACCCTTTTGCCGGTTTGGTTCGAGTCAGGTTTGGCATTCTCCGGAATCTGAAGAACTTTTGGTGGTCGATGCGCGAGCAAGACTGACGCCTGCGCAAATGGTGGAGCAGAAGCTGGTCTCGCTGTTAAAGGGAAAGATGCTGCCGATGAGCCACATCCGATCGGCGGCTTCTTCAGGGAAACGGCGCTGACCGGTCACGAGGCTTTGCGCGCGGCCGGCAGTTCCGCAGCTTCGGCGTGGGCGACAGCAGGCTGTAGAACTCGCCGAAAGCCCAAGCGCTCCAGACCCTGGCTGACACAGGGGATCTCCTGGAAGACCTGGCGCACCCGATTATCCATCAGAAAGTTGTCAAGCGCCAGTGCTGCCGCCCCCGCGTCGATGCCAACCATGTCGCGCGCGACCCAGCTCCGGTCCACGTTGATATTGCTGAAGCCGTAGCGGCCATGCGTATGCAGGCCGTGCTCGCGATGTGCCTCGTAGAGATTCTCAAGAACGGTGGTCGGACTGTGCTGGACTGATGCCAGGGCTGCCATGAGATGAGCCGTGCCGTCAACCGGGCCAATGGGCGTGTAACAGCGGTAGGTATCTTCCTCTGCCGAGTCTCCGGGGCCGTCTCCTGAGGATAAACCCCAATAGCGACGAAAGGTCGCGAACCGCTCGCTCGCTTCTCGGCAAGCCTGGTAATTTGCCTGCGTTGCTACCCTGGCTTCTTCATGCAGATCGACCTTGCCAGGCGCCTGCCATTGCCGGAGATCGAGCAAATCGAGGCCGTACTGAAAGACGAACAATCCCAGGTCGGCACTGGAAAAACGAAGGCCCGCCACTGTGCCGTAAAACGGCTGCAAGCGTTGCCATGAATCATTGCCAACTGCGCAGCCTGCGCGGGCACCCGCCGCAAGCACGTACATGAAGGCGGTCTCGCCGTTGAGGCGGTCCCAGGAGCAGGCCAGGAATTGCCCGTCGCGCCCCTTGCCGTGCCGGATCAATCCTCGGGCGGAATGGTAATCCGGGCCGGTCCAGTAGTGCCAGTCGACGCGCTCGTAGAGATGGTTGGCCAATGCTTCCAGGCCGCTGTCCTCAAGGAACGCGCTCGCCCAGAGCGCGCCGGCAACTAGCCAGGCTGTCTCAATCGTGCTGAAAACATCGGCTCCATGTACGGCGTTGGTCGTAGAGTGGGTAAAGTGGGGCATTGCTCCATGGTCGTGAGGCAGCCGTTCCATGGCGGCACGCAGCCCCGAGCGGATGCGAAGGGCGGCAGAGTTCCGCGAAAGCAGGCGATGAGGAGGCGCACTTGCCAGAGCAATGGCAATGAATCCCATCCCCGTTGCGGCCATGCTGCAGAGGCCCTCGGAACGACAAGCGCCATGATTGCACTGCCGATCGAGGACGAGACCGCTGGGCACCTGGTTGTCGATAAAATACTGTAGCGTCTGACGCTGCAGACGCATTAAGAAGCCGCGATCTGCCGGAGAAAGGGTGGCGCCCGCGCTAGGCATGGTCATACCCTCCCCGGGCGCGGCGCGATCGTTTCGCGGATTGAATCGCAAATGATTTGCCATCGCCCTCCCTGGCATGGCTTAGCTCCGTCAAGGTGATTGCGCAAGAAAAAGACGTCGTCGAGGACCGCTGGCATGATTGCGCTCGCACAGCGTTGTGCGCGGACACGAAAAGGCGCGCACGCCGACGTGCGAGGCTTCTCTTCTCATGTTCCTGTCATTTGGAGTTTAGCACAGTCGCCAGGGGAGAAAAGAGGAATTCTTCGCACCCTCAAAAAACGGGCTGCTGGGCTTGAAGTTGATCGACGAGCGCATGCGCAAAGACTATAGGAATTAGGCGGAGTGGCTAACATGCGCCGCCTGAGCAGCATCAATTCTTCAAGATCACGCGAACTTCATGTTCCCTGCCGTCGTCCATCAATTCGAAAGCGCTGCCGGTGAGTTTGCGCCCGTCCAGGATCAGATCCCGGACGCCGCGTTCTATTCTCTCGGAATTTTCAACCGTGATGTGATAAGCAGCTGATCCAAACCGATAGGTCAATTCGTATTCGTCCCAGTGAGCAGGAATGCACGGCTCGATCCGCAGCTGCGTCCCTTCGCGCTGCAGGCCGAGGATATTCTCAAGGCCAACGCGGTACAGCCAGCCCGCTGAGCCGGTGTACCATGTCCAGCCGCCTCGCCCGGTATGCGGGGGTCGACCGTAGACATCTGCAACGACGACGTAAGGCTCCACCTTGTACAGGGCCACAGCCTCCGGGGAAGAGCTATGACTGATGGGGTTGAGCAAATTGAACAATTCCATCGCCAGCCCGCCCTGGCCGAGAAGGGCGGCGGCTTGCACTGTCCAGGTTGCCGCGTGCGTATATTGGCCGCCATTTTCGCGGATCCCTGGAACGTAGCCCTTGATGTAGCCGGGTTGCAGAGGTCCCCTATCGAATGGCGGCGAGAAGAGAAGGATGAGTTTGTCCGCTCTCTTCACGAGGAGGTCGTTCACCGCGGCCAGCGCCTGGCTGGCCCGGTCAGAGTCGGCGGCACCAGAGATCACTGCCCACGACTGAGCGATCGAATCGATCTTGCACTCGTCATTCTGCTCCGAGCCGAGAGGAGTGCCATCATCGAAATACGCCCGCCGGTACCAGCGGCCGTCCCAAGCGTGTTGTTCGATCGCCTGGCGCAGCTCTTCCGCCTGCTTGCGATAGCGTTCCGCTCGATCCAGGTCGCCCCGAGACTCAGCAATTGGGGCAAAACGCTGCAAGGTGGTCAGCAGAAACCAGCCGACCCAGACGCTCTCGCCCTTCCCGCCGGAGCCCACGCGGTTCATGCCGTCGTTCCAATCGCCCGTGCCCATGAGCGGCAAGCCGTGTTGTCCGAAGCGCAGGCCATGTTCCAACGCACGCACGCAATGCTCATACAGGGTTGCGGTCTCCGGGGAGGTCTCCGGTAAGCCGTAGTCTTCTTCCTGTTCCGGGCGCAGCAGAGGGGCGCGCAAAAACGCAGCCTTCTCATCGAGGATGCTCTTGTCCCCCGTGGTCGCCACGTAGTGACAGGTCACGAACGGCAGCCAGAGGAAATCGTCGGAAAACCGTGTGCGCACGCCCCTGCCCAGTGGCGGGTGCCACCAATGCTGTACGTCTCCCTCGACAAATTGTCGGCCGGCCGCGCGCATGAGCTGCGCGCGTTCCTCTTCGGGAGCACCGTGGACCAGCGCCATGACGTCTTGAAGCTGATCGCGGAAGCCATACGCTCCACCCGATTGATAGAAAGCCGATCGGGCCCAAATCCTGCATGACAGGACCTGGTATGGCAGCCAGCGATTCAACAGAAGGTCCAGGGCACGGTTGGGTGTCCGAATCTGCACGGCCGAAAGCACGTGCTCCCAGCGGTTGCAAACCTCCTCAAATGCTTTCTGAACTTCTTCCGGCTGGCGATAGCGCTCCACGAGGCGGCAAGCTTCGTCCTGATCGCCTCCTTGCCCAAGCAGAAAGATCAGGTCCTTCACTTCTCCGGGTTTGAGTTCGAATTTGGCCATGACTGCTGCGCAGGGATCGCGCGCCGGCTCGATCCGTCCGGACAGTTCCACTCGACTCAGAGCTGCGGGTGCCGAAAGCGATCCATTGCGGCCCAAGAACTCGGTACGATCGGTGGTCAGCGTGCGTGGTCGCAAATTTACGTCCAGGAACGCAACGCGCGCCGCATAATCCATGTTGAAAGCGTTCCGGGCAAGAGTTGCACCGGTCTGTGGGTCGATCCAAGGGACAATGGTTCGCGCGGTTTGTCCACGCACCGTTCCCAAGACCCACTCGGCGTAGAAGGTGGCGGACAGACGTCGCAACCGTTGTCCGGTATTGCGCGTTCTTAGCCGGATTACCTTGACCGGATCGGCGGTCGGCACGAAGAGCAGTAGCTCCTGAGCGATGCCATGGCTATCCTGTTCGAAGATCGTGTAGCCTTGGCCGTGTCGCACTCTCGTATTGGCCGAAGGGCGAATCGGCAACGGCGTCGGCGACCAGAACTCGCCGGTCGCCTCATCGCGCAGATAGATCACTTCGCCCGGCGGATCAGATACCGGATCGTTGTTCCAGGGCGTGAGGCGATTCGTTTGGCTGTTGCCCGCCCAGGTATAGCCAAGGCCCGTTTCCGACGCGAGGAAGCCGCAAGAGGGATTAGCGACGACGTTGATCCAGGGAGCTGGCGGAAGCTTGAGGCCCCATTCGAAACCAGAGTTCTTCTTCCCCGGTACGGGGGAGCGCAACCGGCCGGCTTCCTGCCGAGTATCGCCCCCGCGAGCAGTAATCGTGCGCCTCTCGTATGGGAAGAGCCAGTATTCGCGCCCATCCTGTGTAAAGCCGCCGATTCCGTTCTCGAATAGCAAGGGCGGGCGCTGCCGGGCAGCCGGCTCCGCTCCGCTATCCAATTCGGGCTCGCGTCTGCGCTCGGTGACGGACAGCCGCCCAGGAAGCGGTACTGCGCGTTCCGCCCGGTCGACTTGACTGATCAAGGAGCCATGGCCACCGACCAATACCACGCGGGCAGCCGCTTGCAGCAACAGCGTGTCGTCCTCGGAGAGCTGAGACGCGCGGCGGATGAACACACCGCCAGGCTTATCGATCAACACGTGGGCGTCGCTGGCGCGCACCAATCCCTGCAATTGCTCTTGTAATTCTTCGAGATAACTGGCCGGATGCTCGTTCAGAACGACGAGATCCACCACCAGCCCCTTGAGCCGCCAATAGGAATGTGCGACCAGCAGCTGGCGAATGAGGACAAGCTCATCCGTTTGGCTGACGCGCGCCATCACGATGGGTAAGTCCCCCGAGATGCCATGGCGCCACAGAGCAGCTGGTCCCTGATGATTCGTGGCCAGAGCACCTGCGACTCGTAAGCTCGAACCCGCGTAAATGATGTGGGCTGCAAGCCGCTGGAATAGATGAGCCTCCTCGGCCGAAAGGCGAAGATGACGCGACTGCACCTGGCTGTAAGCCCAGGCCAGCTCGAATAAGCGTGTCACACCGTGGAGATCGTGGTACTGGTCAGCCAATACCAGCGCTTCCTCGCGGCTCTCCGCCACTGCGGTCGTGAAGGCGACCACGACCGAAGTGCCTGGCGCAATTCGTACCCGCCGCCGTAGGCTGAGGATCGGATCCAGTACTGCTCCCGTTGTCCCCGATAGTACCGCCTCGGGTTCCAGGGCAGCGGCATCCGCGGGCGTCCGACCCCGACCCAAGAAACGCGCACGATCCGTCTCGTACTGCATCCGCCCGACTACCGGGCCGTCACTGGCCAACACGTGAACGGCCCACAACGATTTCTCGTCGATAGAACGTGGTCGGCGCCGGCACAACAACGCGTTTTCCGTCTCCAGATACTCTGTCTCCAGGAATAGCTTTCCGAAGGCTGGATGAGCGACGTCTGCCCCGTGGGAGCAGAGCGCCACTTCCGCGTAACTTGTCAACTCCAATTCGTGCGTGCGCGAGTTGTGATTGGTGATCGTGATGCGGCGAACCTCCGCCGGGCTTTCTGGAGACACGGCGATCTCGAGATGCGTTTCGATGCCGCCATCGGTTCGCCGAAACTCGGCCTTGTCGGAGGAGTAGACGACTTCGTATTCGTCCGCGGGACGGCACAGGGGTTGATAGCCGGCTGACCAGACAGACCCGGCGCGCAGGTCCCGCACATAGCAAAACTGGCCCCAGGCGTCGCGCGTCCGGTCTTCGCGCCAGCGCGTCACATCCATGTCCTTCCAGGTGCTATAGCCAGAGCCCGCGTTCGTCACCATGACGTTGTAACGACCGTTGGAGAGCAAATGCGTGCGCGGGTGGGGCGTGTGCGGAGTAGTGACCCGGCGGCTCATCGGAAATACTTGCTCACGCACCTTGGGCTCATGCGCGGCGTTCTCGCCGTCTGGCTCATGCAGCGGCGCGGCGCGCGGCACCCTCTCTTGCAAGAGCAACTCCGTGGCCCGAACCGTTGGATCGGCATGGAAGCGGCGGACGACGGGGCTGCCCAACAAGCAGTTGGCCATGGCGAGCAGGCTCATTCCCTGGTGATGGGCCATGTACGATCGGACGATCACGGGGCGACGTTTTTCGGCCAGGCGATCGCGCGTGTAGTCCACCGCCTCGTAGAGACCGAACGGGCCCTCGGCTCCCTCGGCACGTAAATGTCGGAAGTTCGCCAGAGCGGCATGCCCTGCAATTGGCAGCGCGAGGGCAGTTGCGTACGGCGCGATAACCAGGTTGTCTCCGAGACCGCGCTTGAGCCCCAGGCCCGGCACACCGAAGGACTGGTACTGGTAGTCCAGGGCCGCGTCGAGGGCACTGAAGGCGGATTCGGAGATTCCCCATGGCACATGCCTCTGCTTGCCGTACTCGATCTGCCGCCTTACTGCCGAACGCCAGCTCTCGTCGAGAAGAGTCCCGGCAAAGCTTCGGAAGAAGAGACGCGGCATCAGGTACTCGAACATGGTGCCGCCCCAGGAGAGCAACACAATCCCACCGCCGGCGGTCGTGAGCGGCCGGCCGAGATGGAACCAATGCCGTTTGAGTACGTCGCCGCGAGCGATAGCCAGGAAACTCGTCAGGGAGGCTTCCGAGGCCAGAAGATCGTAATGAGCGTTGTCATGGCGATTGAGGGAAAGATTGTAGCCGATCGAGAATAGGTTGCGCTGCTCATTATACAACAGCTTGAAATCCATCTCATGAGCCAGCGCCTGTGCTCGCTCCGCAAGACTCTGGGAACGTTCCAGCCATGTACCGGCTGCCGACTCTACCTCCAGCATCGATGGCAGTCGTTGAAGACGCTCGGCCTCTGAACCAGAATCATCGTTAGCAGCGTAAGTCGATCGATTCTGCGCGCCGAGCGAGGAGACCTCGGCTTTCCAATCCTCCACGCGGGCCTGTAGCTCCGCTATGCTGGAGGGGCTATTCAGGCGCTTCCGCAGGGCCTGCCAAGGGCCTGAATGCTTCGGATCCCCTTCCACCTGGCGAGCGTCATTCCCCTTCGCCTCACCAAGGATGTCGAGCCAGGGCATGAGCCGGCCGAGTTCCGCGCGCCGATCGCTAACCTGTGCCGCGAAGGCACCCGCCCAACGCTCCAAATCATCGGGAACCTCCTGCAGGATGCCGGCGAGAGTCTGCAGGTGAGCTCGGAATTGCTGGGCAACTCGATCGAGATCGCCAAACCACTGGTTCCAGGCGCATAAGTCGCTAGGCTCCGTGGTCAGCTGGCGGTCTAAGTCCTTGAGATCGTCCTCCATGACCTGGAAAAGCGCCAACGGCTCAGCAAGACTAGGAAGCTCCATGGCATGGAATTCCTCGGCAATCAGGCCAAGCGTGTCCGCCAGGCCAAGCCTCAGAGAAGGTCCAGGAATGCGTTCTTCGGTCTTTTCGCGAAGGCCTTGCTTCAGAGTTTCCAGACACGCCAGAAGATTTCCGCTGTCCACCGTCGATACGTAGCCAGGCTGCAACGGACGAAGTGTAATCGTGTCATACCAGTTGTAAAAGTGTCCATGGAAGCGCTCGAGACGATCGAGGATGGCGAACGTTTTCTCCAAGCGCTCGAGCAAGCCGGGCAGGCTCAGGTAGCCAAAGTCGTGCGCTGCCAACAACCCGAGGAGATAAAGTCCGATATTCGTTGGCGAGGTACGATGGGCCACCTCTCCCTTGGGGTCTTCCTGGTAGTTGTCGGGTGGTAGCCAATGATCCGCTTCGCCAATAAAGGTCTCGAAGAAGCTCCACGTCTTACGGGCCAGGCGCCGCAATTCTCGGCGATCCTCTTCGTTCAAGGGCATTTCCTTGATGCGTTGCGGCCGACTCACCCAAAAGGCGACGCTTGGAGACAGGAACCAGATAACCAGGATCGGCCCGGCGACCGGAAGGGCGGCTGGCCGGGCCAGGCACACGACGATACCCAGTCCCCCGACCATGACCAGCGTCGGCCACATGTTCAAACAGAAATTGACGAACCCACCACCGAGACGCCGTTCGGTCGATGCGGCGGTTTCCCATTCGAGTAAGTTCCGGCGCGTGATGAACACTCGTACGAGAGTGCGGCCTATTGCGTCCAGCGACAAGCGCGCCTGCTCCGCCAGGAAGATAAAACGAAGGATCACTTGCCCAGCCGTGGCCTGGAGAGTCTCCAGCACGCCGCTCAAACATAACTGCAGAGAGTCACCATGCAGAAGATTGACCAAAGCGCTGGGCAGCAACAGCACAAGCGGCAGTGCCACCACGAGAAGTGCCAACCCCATCCAGAACCAAATCGGTCCGACAGGAAAGATGAAGCTCAGGGCCATCAGCAACAGCAGGGCCGGCGGTATGAGGCTGCGCCGCAGATTGTCGAGGATTTTCCACCGCTCCAGGGCTGGGAGCGGGTTACGACGCTTCGTAAGGCGGGCGGCAGCGCTTGTTCTCCCCTCGCCCCGGTACTCCGGGGAGAGGGGTTGGGGGTGAGGGGCCTTGGCCGGGGATGGTTCGTCCCCCTCACCCCCGACCCCTCTCCCCCAAAGCGGGGGCGAGGGGAGATTATGACCTGCCGCTGGCCTGATGCCCTGATCTCCGCCGGCATTATCCGGAACGCTGTCGTCCTTGGGTGTGGGCACCGTTGGGAGCAACCAGGGAAGGAGCTGCCAATCGCCGCGAATCCAGCGATGCTCCCGGCGTGCAAATGCATGATAGCGCGCGGGAAAATCGTCCAGCAGCTCGATGTCTGTCGCCAACCCGCAACGGGCGTAATTGCCCTCGATCAGGTCATGACTGAGGATGGAATTGTCTGGAAAGGTCTGCCCCACGGCGGCTTCGAATGCATCCACGTCGTAGATGCCTTTCCCGGTGAAACTGCCACTGCCGAACATGTCCTGATAGACATCGGACACGGCCGTCGTATATGGATCGATTCCCGCCGACGCGGCGAAGATGCGCGAAAAGAGCGAGCGCGTGGTCGCTGAAAGGCTCAGGCTGACGCGCGGTTGCAGGATGCCGTAGCCCTTCACCACTCGTCCTTGCTTGGGATGAAATTCCGCCTGGTTCAGAGGATGAGCCAGCGTGCCGGCCAGTTTTTGCGCCGTTTCGCGCGGCAACTGAGTATCGACGTCAAGCGTGATAACGAAGCGAACGTGAGGGACCTTGTCGAGCTCGACGCTGGTCCAGGCAAAACTGGTGTCGCGGGCGCCTCGCAGGAGTCGATTGAACTCGACGAGCTTGCCGCGTTTCCTTTCCCAACCCATCCAGCAGCCTTGGCCGGGATTCCACATGCGGCGGCGATGAAAGAGAAAGAAGCGGTCCGGCTCGTTGGCGCAGTAGCGAGCGTTCAGGAGCTTGACGCCCTCCAGGGCGGACTGCAAGTAATCCTCGTCCTCGGGCATTGTCGCGGCAGGGGCGTCCGCAAAATCGGTCAAGAGAGCAAATCGAATTTGCGGGTCAGGGTTCGAGAGGTAATGGACTTCCAATCGCTCTAAAAGGGCTGCAGCGCTCCCCGGGCGCAAGAGCATGGTGGGCATGACCACAAAAGCCGCACAGTCCGGCGGGATACCGTCCTTGAAATCGAGCTTGGGCAACACGCGCGGAGGTAAGAACAGGGTAATCAAGTAGTGCACGGTTCCCACGGCAATCTCGCTGAGCGGCACAAGCGCCGCCAGGAATACCAAGATGGCGGCCAAGGTCCACCCGACAGCATCGATAAACACAATGAGGCCAGCCAGCAGGACAGCGTAGGCGAGGGCATGGGAACCGAAGTAAACGGTGTTGGGATGCGCCAGTACCGATTTGAGCAACCAGTCCATTGGCCTGGGTCGATATCGGATCAGAGCTTCCAAGCGTGCCCGCCCCTCGCCAACCAAATAGTATCCAACGTGGCCCGCCGGGTCCGTGATCGATGAAAATGGCGGTGAGGCAGGGAGCATTGGCCGTGAGCTTTCGGATTTGCTCCCGATTGGCCGCCGTCCGGCTGTTTCAGTAGTCTTTTCCCAAGCCTGGGCTGAGAGGGCCACGACCTGCCGCGCTACGCCCAACTCATCCAGATTGGAACGGCGTGCCAGCTTCTCAAGCTCCCGGCGATAGCGGTCTTTGGTCGGAAAATCCTGACGTCCATAGACGCCGTCCGGCTCCTGACGCAGTGTCGCCTCGACCAGGCTCAGCTTTTCGAACAGGACAGTCCAATCGATGGCGGACAGCAGCCGCAGGCTTGTGACGCAATTCCCGACGGAGACTTGGTTAGCCGCCTGATGTTGATGTTCGCGGCGCAAAACTTCCGCGAGGTGGGCGCCGCACGAAGCAAAGTGGCCTTCCAGGCGCTCGATCAACCAGGATGCTCCGGCCCCATGATCGCGCAACGCCTGCATCAAGCGCACGATGAAAGCGTCCGCCCGATCGGTCCCCAGGCCGACAATCTCGGCGTGGATAGGAGCCCCAGCCCCTTGCTGATGCCGCTCTTTGAGGGCCAGCAAACGCGCGGTAGTGCTCTCGGCCTTTCGGCGATGATCCCATGAATCGAGCATCTGTTCTGCCAAGCGGCGCAAATTCTCCAACAGACCCAGTCTGAGCATGATCGGCACAGCCCATAGCTCTCCGATCGTCAGGGCTGTGACGCTCTGATAGGCCTGGACGAAACGCGTGATGTTGGCCTCATCCAGCGAACTGTCCGTATGCGCGATCAATTCGAGAGCCAGCTGGTAGACGCGCGGGTAACCTTCCAGCGGAGGTGCTGCCAGCTTGGGCAATTCCCTGTAGTAGCCGCGGGGCAGATCGTTGCGCACCTCGCGCAAAGTGTCCGTGACGATGTGAAAATTGTCGAGGAGCCACTCGGCATCCGGCGTGATGCTTTCCTGCCGCTGCACTGCCTCGGAAATAAGGCGGTGGGCTTCCACGAGTCGCCGGCCATTCGCGACAAAGCGGTGCAGCATCGGATGGCCCGCACTCATCCCCGGCACCACTGGAGACGATTCGGCGAGCACTCGAGCATACGCAGCCAGATGCTCGAGACCAAACAATTCCGCTCGGATGGGTTCGTTGGCGTTGGCGCTGCCGAGATAATGAACAGAAGAACCAGCCTTGTTCTCCACCGGTGCGGCGGGCTTTGCCGAAGAAGTGCTCATCGTTGTCCTTGTTCTCCTTGCGCCATGAGTGAGCAGATGCCGTTGTGCGCCGCGCGCCGGCGCTATATCAAGGTGCTTGGTTCGGCGGCGGCGTAGGACAGATTTCCCAATCTGTCCGGTCAGGTTGGAAACCTGGCCTACTGCCGAATCCCGCACCGTCATTCAGTGCACGTGTCCACTACTGCGCAGACAGGCGCTTGTCATGAAATCATGCGCGGCAAACCCGGTGCCAAAGCTCTGCCAGATCCGCATAACCGGCTTTCGCTTAATGCGGACCTGTGGCACTGTCGGACTCTCCTTGAGCGGTTCCTGTGGACGCAACGGTCCAAGCCAGCTAAAATCAATTCACCTTCTGCGGCCACGATGCTGCGGTCCTGCCGCGGCCAGGCAATCCAAGCTTCCGTTACCATGGGGGTCGGAACATGCGGGAATGGTCCCGCTCACCGGTCGTGCGCTACGGCATGATTTTGGTGGCGTTCGCGGGGACAGCGTCCCTTGTCACACTGTTTCCGCGCTTCATTGCATCGATCGCTGCAATCTTGCTGTTGTTCCCCGTGATGCTAGGCGCGTGGTGCGCAGGAACCCGAGCAGGCTTCCTTGTTGCCGCGCTCGGTGGCGTGATACTTGTCGCATTGCCGTCTCCCCCCTTGGCCTCTGGCGAGTATGTCTGGGGAGAGCGGCTGCTCACGCTTATTCTATACGTGGCGCTATCAATCTGCATAAGTTCTTTGCTCAGCGCCTTGCAATCCGCCCGTCATGCCGCGAATGTTGGATCACGCGCGCTTTGGGAAAGCGAAGAGCGCCATCAGCGTTTGCAGGAGACAGTCCAGGAGGGGGTGTGGCTTCTCGACACCCACGGCTCTACGCTGAACGTAAACAGGCAAATGCCCCGGATGCTCGGCTACACAGCGGACGAGATCATAGGCCGGCCTTGGGTCGACTTTCTGAGCCCCGCGAGCCGCCAAGACGGGCAGCGCCTTTGGGACAGACGCAAAGAGGGCTTCACGGATCAGCACGAACTGCTCCTCCGCTGCCGAGACGGCACGGAACTGTGGACCCTGGCCACGATCAATCCGAGTTATTCTGCTCAAGGAGAGTTTGGCGGCGCCCTAGTCGCCATGGCCGACATAACCCCACGTAAGCATGCGGAGCAAGCGCTGCGTTTTGTCGTAGATGCCACGCAAGTGCTTGCTTCGTCGCTCGATTACGAAAGTACCCTCCGCAGCGTCGCCCGCCTGACCGTGCCATCCTTGGCAGACTGGTGCATTTTGGACATCCTTAAGCAGGATGGTTCTGCACGCCCCCTGGCAGTCATTCATACCGATCCGGAAAAGGAGAAACTTGCCTCGGAATTGTGGCGCTCTTCTCAAAGTGAAGTTCCAGAATCCATTGGCCTAACGAAGGTGCTTCGGACTGGCAAAGCAGAACTCTTCCGAGACTTATCAGACCCTCACCTGGAGAACGATCCAGCTGACGCCCGGCAGCTTGGAATCTTGCGCAAGTTGGGATGCCATTCCGTGCTAGTCGTGCCCGTGCGTGTCCGCGGGAAGACGCTTGGCTCCATTACTCTCGGGTCGGAAACGCCAGGGCGATGCTACAGCGCCGCGGACCTTACCCTGATCGAGAATCTGGCTCGGCGCGCTGCCTTGGCCGTGGACAACGCCTTGCTTTACGAGGAGGCTCAGACGGAGATAACAGAGCGAAAGCAGGTGGAAACAGCGCTCCGCGAAAGTACCGAGCACCTGCGCAACCAGCAGAAATGGTTGGAAGGCGTCCTCGATTTGATGCCCGCCCCAACAGTATTTATCGAGCCCGGGACGGGGCGGGTCATTTTTGCCAACAAAGCGGCCAACGAGATGGGGTGCAAGGATGTTTCCAACAACAGACGCGGGGATGAGCACCGGACGGCCTACATCTGTACGGACGCTATGGGCACTCCAATTCCCGATGAGCAGATGCCAGGAGCACGCCTTGCGCGGGGCGAGCGGTTGGACAAATTCGAGATGAACTGGCACTCTCCCAATGGAATTCGCTCCCTGCTCCTCTACGGTGACACCATTCCGGCCATGTGCGGCCACCCGGCCATGGCCGTCATGAAGTTTTACGAAATTACGCAGCTCAAACAGGTGGAGGCGGAGCTACGCCAAGCCAGTAAGGCGAAGGACGAGTTCCTGGCGATGCTGGCGCATGAACTGCGCAATCCTCTTGCGCCTTTGTTGACATCCTTGTATTACCTGCGCTTGCACAGCATCCCCGACGACGGCCTTGGGCACGCGCGCGACATGGCCGAACGTCAGGTCCGGCACCTGGCCCGCCTCGTCGATGACCTGCTGGATGTCGCTCGGATTACGCGCGGCAAAATCGAGCTGCGAAAAGAGCCTGCGGAACTCTCCACCTTGGTAAGTCGGGCCATCGAAGCCAGCCAGCCATTTCTTGAAGAGCGCCACCAGGAAATTGCCATTACGCTGCCTGCGGAACCCATTTTCCTGGAGGTGGATGTTATCCGGATCGAGCAGGTCCTCATGAATCTGTTGCACAATGCCGCCAAGTATAACGAGGAAGGCGGCCAGGTTTGGCTCACGGTGGAGAGCGCTTCGGGGGAGGCGGTCATTCGCGTCCGCGATAGCGGTATCGGCATTCCTCCGGAAACGCTGCCGCACGTTTTTGACCTGTTTGTGCAAGCAGATTGTTCCCTGGCTCGTTCCCAGGGCGGTCTCGGGATCGGGCTTACTCTGGTGCAAAGTCTGGTGGAAATGCATGGCGGAAGCATCCAGGCCTATAGTGAGGGGCAGGGCAAGGGCAGTGAATTCGTGATTCGGCTCCCCTGGCACCATGTAAAATCACCAGCTGGCGAGGAACGCAGGAAGGAGACTTGCGAATCGAATGGTCAAAGCCTCCGGGTGCTGGTCGTCGACGACAACGCGGACGCCGTTCAGAGCCTGGCGCTGGTATTGGAAACCATGGGGCATGTGGTGCACACTGCTTACGACGGGCCAGCAGCTCTTAAAGAAGCCGCAGCATTCCAACCGCAGATCGTCCTGCTGGACATCGGCTTGCCTGTGATGGATGGCTACGAAGTCGCCCGGAGGTTGCGCCGGCAGGGGAGTCCGCATGAAGTCATCCTCGTCGCCTTGACAGGATATGGTCAGGAGGAGGACCGCCAGCGCTCACGCGAAGCCGGTTTCGATGTGCATCTCGTCAAGCCCGTGGATCCTGAGGCATTGCAAGACTTGCTTTCCGGACGGAGAGCCGCCGGCGCTGCCCTCTAATCCCGGCCCCGCAGCGTTCATGTCAGCCGTGACACCGCACCACGTCGTACCGGCCGCCGGGAGCGCGGGAAGCACGAGTGGGATGCCCGCGTGCCTTGCGTCCCGGCGCGGGGGGGCGTAAACTTGCGCTATGCCCATAAGCATCAACTTAAGCGCCCGTGTGAGCGGGGGTTCAGCTTCTACAAGTGTGGCCGGGGCTGGAGGTACTCCGGAAGCCCCGGCAAACCCGGTTGTGACTCTCCCGAACTAGAAGTCAGCCGACCGTGCGATCTTTGCGTCGCGCAGTTTGGACAACATGGTCGCCCTCTGCTCCGCCGGGGCTTACGGAGTACCTCCAGCCCCGGCCACACCTCCGTGTACGGAGTCTCAGGTCCCTTCGATGAAGTCACGAGACATGTCCAATCTGCTAACCTATTAGATTCAGGACACACTTGGTCCAGTCGAGTAAGGCGATGCCAGACGGAGCAAGACGCGATCCACCCCCTATTCCACGTTTGCCGCCTCCGGCAGGCAGGTCGACAAATCTCAGTTCTTCCACGAATCAGGAGGCGGCCGAACGTCGCTTCTTTTGCCCCGAGTGTCGAAAAGCTCTCACGGAAAGGGAGCAAGCGCAACATCTCATTGTTGCCCACGGCTATCTTTCGCTTTCCGGAACATTGCTGCCCCGGCCGGCAGCGCTGACCTGCCTTTGGGGCCGAGTGTTCAACACCGGTGACCCGCAGGCGCACGATCAGTTATGCCATCTACTCGCGCCCCGAGCGGGTGAGACAAACGAGCGTTCGCCGTATGTGGCAGCGCTGGAGAGCGAGTTGCGGGGACGCATCGAAGCCCTCCTTTCGGTTCGCCGGGGTGAGCTCTCCAACCTCGTTCATCAGTTGCGGCGCAGCACCTTGGCGCGCGAGCAGTTTTGGCACTTGATCACTGCTGCCGACCCACGCAGCCGAGAGCTGGGCCGTGAATTGCTCTTGCCCGATGCAGCCACAGCTCTTGCCGACCCGCAAGCATCGACCGTCGACGTGCGGCGCTGGTTGGAGAATCTTTGCCCCCTGGACGATGTTTGGGCCAAGATCCGCGTATGCCGTCGGCTGCTGCAAATGGGAGCGGCCCGGTCGCCGACCAAGGAATGCCTCCGGCAACTTCAAGGCGAGCGGCCGGTGTCCTGTCCGGAATGCGGTACCGCGGTGCCGCAGGACCAGTTGGAGCACCACCTGCGCCACCGGCATCGGATCAACCAGTTTCGTGGAGTCCAGGGTTCGCTGAACGAAACGATTGCCGCCCTCCTGGCAGCGGTCTGCAACTCCGACCCTGATCCCACGGCGTGGGAGAGCCTCGAGACAATCGCTCAGGAGGAAGAAGGGGCGAAAGCCGGATCCTACCTGGCCACCCAGGTCGCGCAGACCCTGGCCGCGCTGCCCCAGGAGGACCAGGAGCCAGCGCTGCGTGCCGTGGCCGATTTCCTGGCCGTGAGCACTACCGGCTCCGAGATCGCCCTGGCACTGCTGACAGGGCGTGGACGCTGCGCGCGACAACTTGCTTTGGCCTTGGTGGCGCGCCTTGCACCGCCTGTGAGCGAGGTGCTTGTCGAGGCGGCCCGCCCTCTCCTTGCTCGAAAGCGGGCCCCGCGCCCAGCGCAAGTGGCTGCCGCGGCTGCGCTGCTGCGCACGACCGGCAAGGACGGCCCCCAAGCCGAGAAGATCATCAATTCTCTGGTTAGCCGTTGCGGCAAGACGCGGGCGCTGGATCGGCTCCGCCGGCTCGAGCAGTTCGCCGGATCGTCGCCGACCCTTGAGGCACGCTGCTCCCAGATCGAGCGCCGCATCCGCATGCGCTGTCCGCGTTGCAAAATCCAACTTCGGCATCCGGAGATGGGCGCGCATCTATGGTCGGAGCACGGGCTGGTGCTGGACGGCCGGCGTGTCCGCGAGCCTTGGCTGCTGGTGCGCGATTGGCTGGAGAGTTACCGGCGGACGCACAACGCGGAATTGCTGGTCCGCTGCCGGAGCCTTGGCCAGCACGTGGACCCAGAACAGGGACTGCAGCGCGTCCACCGCCTCGTACTCGCGGAAGGCATTGAAGACCTCGAGGCCCGCCAGATCTTGCTTGCCAGGGCCAAGCAGCGCGGCGAATCCTTGTGTCCACACTGCTACGCGCTCGTGCCCGTGCCCGAGGAGATCGTGCCACGCGCGCTGAACGAATCCCATGGCCGGCTCTCGTTGGATGGCAATTCTGTCGAGGTCTCCGAGGCTGGCTTGATTCCTCGGCTAACCATTGAGACTCCTCACGCGGTAGTCTATCGGGGCAGGGAACCGGGTCGCTGGTTGACGCGCCAGGGGGCCATCCTCCTCCTTGCCGGGCCCCCGGTCGTCGCGGCCTTCGTCCTTGCCCTTTTCTTCAACACATTGAGCGAGGTGACCGGGTGGCCTGCGGGGCTCACCATTCTGGCCTTGATCCTCTATCTGATTGTGCAAGCACGGTGGTGGCGGCGGCCGCGGCTGATCGACCGAGCGGTCGATTATGCCTGGCTCATGTTCGTTCCTCGGCTCCATCTGCAAGGATTCTCCGTGGAAGACTCGGCGTTCCTTGCCGGGCTGGCATTGACGAGCCTTTATCACGGCCGGCCGGAAGTGCGCGCCGAAAACCTTAAGCGCCTCGTGAATTACACCGAAAGCGCCCTGCTGACGGGCAGTAAGCCGTTAAGTCACTTTGCCGCACTCAAACGCCTGGAGGTGGCCGACGATGTCGGCGCGGGCAAAGATCCTGTGCCTTCCGTGGCGGGCTCTCTGGCCCGCTGTTTTGCCAACGGCAGGCCGCTGACTTTCGCGCAACAACTCCTGGGGGACTGGGAAGGGAGCTGGTGGACACCGGGCAACTTGGCTCGCTTACGGGTGCTCCTTTGTGACCGGGCGTTCGAAGCCGGTTTGGAGATGCTGGATCTGCTGGAGGCTGGCCATAGCGCACCCGCACTGGCCGCTGTACTAAGAACAGATCATTCCGAAGGTTTGGCACAGCTGCGTCTACTATGGTCGCTCCGTCCGCGGCGTCCGTGGGGCCAGTGGGGAGATCCTGTCACCGTCTTCGAACTGGCGAATGCTCCGGAACTGGGCCGAAAACTGCTGGCCAAGCATCCCGATTTACTCCTGATGGACCAGGGTGTTCCCGACATGTACGTCTGTGAGCAGGGCATCGTTTTCCAGAATGTCTTATTCACCTCGCTCCCCCGCAAGATCGAAGCGCGGGCCCGGCGTGATTTCGCTCGCTCCAATCCCGAAATCGTGATCGGGGAACACCATTTTCCGATGCTGAGCGATTCTACCGCGTTGGTGACCCGGTTGGAACGCTGGTTTCACTATTATTTCAGCGACTTTCTCGCGCAGGTGGCGGCCGTTTATTCGTGGCAGAGTCCCACGGGAACCAAGCCAATCCAATTTCGCGAACCGGTCCGCTGTCCGGAATGCCGGCGCTCATTGGTGGCTATTCCTGGAGACGTCGGCCTTGTGGTAAACACCAGGGGCGCTCCTTCTAGCCCTGCCGACCCCGGCCCGGAAGACAAAGATCGAGGCAATGAATTGAAGTCCTGAGGCACAATCGTGCCAACGAAATCTAACTACCAGGGTTATACCTCGGAAGGCACAGTTTCCTACTCAGCTTCCTCTCGAGGGAAGAATTGTCTCGGAGGTGTTTCGCCATGCCCCCAGTCACAAGACGCGCTCATGCTGCGCACGGCCGATGTCCCCGGCAGCCGCCGATGAAGCCTTGGGGTGACATCTACATCGTCAGCCACCTGCTTCCGAGCTTCTCGATCGGCAGATTGGCGCTCGCCTACTACGAACACGGCGCCAAGCCGGCATCCGTGTCCCCTACGCCCGGGCCGCGCATCTACTGGCGGACGGTAGCCGTCGTTGGTGCCTCTGCCTGGCTCCTCGTTGCGGCAATCGTTGGAGCCTGCGTCCTCAGGCAGCGTTCGGCGGAAGAGCCAAGGGTTTCCCTGAAGGTGCTTCCAAAGGAGGTTATAACCTCCCCGTCCGCAATCATGGAGAAGCCAAGTCCACAAAAACAAGAGGCTCCAAAACCGCCGGTCGCGCCTGCTGCTTCCCCCGAGACGCCACATCCGGTCATGCTGGCCAAGATCACCCCGCCCGTCCCGCCGACGGCTTTGTTTCGAGAAGACAGGATCGCCTCCGCACCGCTCTTACCCAGCTCCGAACAACCGCTTCCGCAAGAAACCACGGACTTCGAGAGATGCGGCACCCAGGTGGATTTTGCCAGCAACCCCTCGGATGCGGCTCGGTTGGCGCTTAAGGAACGAAAACTCCTGTTGGTGCTCCACCTTTCTGGCGAATTCGAAGACTCGAAGTTCACCTGAAACAACGCCGAGGCGTTCCGTGTGAACGCACTGTCCAGCGAAGAAGTCGGTTCGTACTTGAACCGCTACTTCGTTTCCTCCTATCAGAAAGTCGGTACCTTCCAGGTGGTGAACGGCGAAAAGACCGGCGGCAATGTGGCGAGTTATTTTTGCTTGCCAGACGGCTCCGTTCTGCACGTGGTAGCTGGCCCCGTGGATGCCGCCACCCTGCTCCGGGAAGCCCGCTGGGTTGTCGACACACGCAAGCTCGCTATGACCGAAAGCAAGGGCAATTACGCACGCTACAGGGCCTTTTTCCGCAAAGCGCATGCCGAGCGCCTGCGCAAGGAGCACAACCTAGACCTCGACCCGCAACGAATGAAAGACACGTTTTCACTGGCGTCCTTTTCGAACCAGGCAATTGATAAACGCGGCCAAAGGCGGCAGCTCGGCACTCAAGGCCAGGTGCATTGGCTCCTGGCCTCCGATCCTCTGGTAAAGATCGAGCAGGTTTACTCAACCGTTTTTGAAAAGATTCTTGGCGAAAAAGTGTCAACCCTGCCGGTGTTGGAAAAGTAGTCTGGCGGGCTAAGGCGACATCAAAATTCAGATTCGAGAAGGCCTACTTGAGCGAAGATTTCTCACTTGACCATATCGATCAAGGTCCGCAGCGCCGCTTGCCGCTGGGGATCGTTTGTGGGGTCGTCGAGCGGCAGACTTTCATTGCTGGTCCCCGGCCGGAGGTTTTGCCACTGCCACCAGTCACGCAAGCGGTGATCGAGCTCTGCGGAGACCCGATATTCCAGGTCGAGGTCGGGCCGCACACCCCAGTCGTCGGTCGGCTTGCTATCAGGAAGGCGGTTTAGATTCTTGCCGCTTGGTCGCAGGAGCATGCCTGTCGATAACTTGAAAGTGACACCCGGAATCGGCACAGTCAATTGCATGCCGGCTTCCTCGCCTGTCAACTTGAAATACCTCTGCACGGTTCCCTTGCCGCGGGTGCGCTGGCCGCTAATTCTAGCTCGCCTGTTGTCTTGCAGCACAGCGGCGACCAGTTCCGCTCCGCCAGAAGTTTCGCCATTCACCATTACGATTATTGGAAGATTGGGATAACTTCCTGGAAGATGCTTCGATCCCCTGTCAGGCTCACCGTCGCGATACCAAACGCTGGCGTTGTTACAATGATCGTCGAGGTGAACGTCGGCCAAGGCCATCGTGTTCGCGGGCGTTGGTAGCACAAAAAAAGCTGGATTGTAGTCGCCCAGGAATAATCCAGCCACCTCACGCGATGGGTCGAGGTATCCGCCGGGACACCAGCGCAAATCTAGGATCAATCCGCGCAAGTTTTGTTCTTTCAGGTGCTTCAAGACGCGCGCCAGCTCATCGACAGTTCCAGCGTCGAAGGCGAGAATGCGAACCTGAGCGATGCCGTGCTCTGGGCTTAGAAAGTATTCCCAAGAATTGTCATACCGCCGGGTCACGCCCGTCACGGTTTCCGGATCGAAGCTCTCGGACTGCAGGACTATTTTGCGCGCGCCGGGAGTTCCGGGGTGAATCACGGTGAACTCCACGCGCTCTAGATTGGAAAAATATGCTGGATCGGTCATGCGCGCATTTGGCGGCTGTCCGGTGAATTGGGTGATCTGGTCCCCAGGACGAATGCCCGCTCGTTGAGCCGGTCCGCCCAGCGCCACGCTCTTCACCACGAGGGAGCCTAACGTCGTGGAATCGACCATGGTCATTCCGAACCCAGATTTCATTTCGCTTCTATCGGTACTGCTCCCTTCCTCCTGGTTGAGCACGGCGCAAAAGGGATCGAGTGCGTTTGTTAGACCTTTCAGGCTAGCCCTGATGGCCTTGTCGCCCCTTAATGAAGGCGGGTTTCCCAAATCCTCCCGAATGCGCGTGAACAAAGATAGGTAATGGCCTTCTTTGTCGATCACGGTCCTCACATCCGCATGGAGGGTCGTCGGGATCGGCACCTGGGCGGCTTCATAAAGTCCATTCAGCGCAGCCTCCGCCAATACCGTCGGCTCGACCGGCCGGATGTAGCGCTGCATGACCCGAACGATCACTTCTTGAAGTTGCAACGCAAATTGACGCGCCGCAACGCGATTGAGCGGAGGGCTGGAAGGGCGGCCGATTGACGTAGGGTGAGTCGCCCGCGCTAGGCCGCAGGCCAGGAACAAAGCGATAAAAGGCTTGAACCAACGCATCGGCATCCCTCGGAACTCGAAATTCGGGCGCCGCGTCAGCCATTTTAGATTAGCCTCGAAATAAACAGAAGATCAATTGCGGCCGGCGCCCCGAACGCCTGAGAACTAACCGGTGCGCGGGCACGCGGGTTGCGGGTAAACTGCTGAGGTTCACCGCAGGGCACTGAAGATGAAATGCAAAGATTTGTTCGGAATGTTGAAAGACACGCTCTCTTATGCGCCGGCCGCTGGTCAACCCGTCAATCGAAGATTGGCAGATCACTGGTCTCGCATGGTATAATTTTGGTTGTGGGTTTCTCCTCCGCCACGTAAAAAACAAGGAGCATCCCTCCGATGCACGACATCTTTGACGAAATTGCAACACTCAAGGCCCGCGAAAACGCAACCATCCTGGCTCACTACTATCAAGAGGGTGAGATCCAGCAGCTGGCCGACTTTACGGGTGACAGCCTCAAGCTGGCCCGCGAGGCCACCAAGGTGGAGACGAGCACGATCGTTTTTTGCGGCGTCCATTTCATGGCCGAGACAGCCAAAATGCTCAACCCGGACAAGCGGGTGCTGCTGCCGGACCTAAGGGCCGGATGCAGCCTCGCGGAGAGCTGCCCGGCCGACAAGCTCGCACGTTATCAAGAAATGCTGCGGATCAACGGTCGACGTTTCCAGACGGTCACCTACATCAACAGCTCGGCGGCTGTAAAGGCTCTGTCAGATTGGGTGGTGACTTCCGGCAACGCCGAGGAGATCATCCGCCGCGTGCCGGCAGACCATGAAGTCCTTTTTGTGCCGGACCGGCATCTCGGTCAATACCTGGAAGAAGTGACCGGACGCAAAATGATCCTTTGGAACGGGTCTTGCATGGTGCATGAAATCTTCAGCGTGGGCGATCTGCTGGAACTCAAGCGCCGGCTGCCGCAGGCGCTCACGATCGCGCACCCCGAATGCCCTGCCAACATTCGCGAGCACAGTGATTACGTCGGCGGCACGGAAGCAATGCTTCGCTACGTGGCCGGCTTCCAGGAGCCGACCGATTTCCTGGTGGCGACCGAGGCGAACATGCTCTGGCAGCTCCAAAGCAAATTCCCAAGGCACCACTACCATCCAGTGCCCGGCATTACTTGTGCATGCAACAAGTGCCCGCACATGGCCCGGAACACGTTGGAGAATCTGCGAGACTGCCTCGTCAACGGCAGCCCCGAAATCCACTGGCAGCCCGAATTCCAACGCGCTCGAGAAGTTTTGCAGCGCAGCTTACTGAATTGAGTGCATCCATGAGCTTGGTTCCCAATCGGTTTCTCTTTCGAGTTGCCTATCCGTGTCGCTACCTCAAGCGCATCCCCACGGAGGAGGGCGCGCGTCTGCTCGATTTGCCGGAAGAGTGCCGGATCGACAATTTCGCCGCCATGGATGACCGGCGCAATTTTGCCGACGTGTCGCTGGCATGGAATGAATTTGGCTTAGCCCTGCAAGTAGAAGTGCGCGGCAAGGAGCGCTTGCCGGAAGGCAATGCAGCTCGGCCGCGGGCTTCCGATGGCGTTACCCTCTGGATCGATACGCGCGATGCGCGGACGAGTCATCGCGGCAGCCGGCATTGCCATCAATTCCACATCTTGCCGACAGGCGGCGGCCCGGACAACGACGAACCCGCCTTCACCCAGGCCAAGATCAACCGCGCACTGCAAGACGCCCCCTTGTGCAATCCGAGCGATGTCCCTTTTCGTACACAGCGCAAAAATACCGGCTACATCGTCGAGGCATTTCTCCCCGCGCCCATCCTTCATGGGTTCGACCCGGAGCAGAGCCGGCGCCTCGGCTTCTATTACTCGGTGCGCGATGCGGAGTTGGGTGAACAAGACCTGAGCGTCGGCGGAGAGTTCCCCTACTGGGAAGATCCGAGCCTGTGGAGCGTTCTGGAGCTGGTTCGCTGAATGACTGTGCGTGAGCTTGGAGCAAGGGCCGTATCGAGTGCCATGCGCGCGTTCGGCCAAAGTCTTCGATTTCACATAGGGGAGCACGTCGTCGCCACGGGGGTCGGTCCGGTCCCTCTCGTTGAACGGCGGTTTCTGCGACTCAGCCAGCTGGTATGGACTACCTCAAGCGACAATTAGTCCCTTTTAGCCTTTAGTAGCGGCGCGATAAAGTTGCAAGCGCCTCTCTAGGTCTTGATGAAGGTCATCAAACGTAATGCAATTGATGACATGAGAATCCACAAGCACCTTGTCAGACCTCCAGTCCAATCGAATTCGATCCTCGTCCGATACGCCCGAGCTTCTGCCAACGATCAGCATGCCCGAGAAACTTATGTGTCCATTGCCAAATTCTTTGCGAAATTTGTCCGTCTTCTTGTAGTCATCAAGGATTGCAAACCAATCGATAAGCTGGCTGTAACCGTGTTCAAATCGTTGGCTCCAGTCCGTGCTCGATTTCCCCATTTTTGAAAATGCTGTTCTTCCTCCCATCCTCGAACTCGATAGCCAGGTAGTTCCTGTTGTCTCTATTACCGACAAGGAGGTCGGCGGCGAAATCGCCAAGGAAGGAAAACTCGCGGGCGATCTCGGGGGCAGGGCCGATGTCTGGGGCGAACGTGCCGATGAGGGCACACAATTGGTTCCTGGTTCTGAAGAAAGGCAGTATGTCGTCCTTTTCTGAAAGATCAGCCTTGGATTTGAGGAGTTGGTCGAGTTCCTTTACCTCCTTTTCGCACTTTGCGAACTCAAAAGCGACCTTGACGAATGTGCTGCCCACGGGCATTACTCCGCTTCAGCAAACTGGTCGACCGTCTTTTTCCTAGCAATATCCAAAATCACAATCTTTTCAGTGCCTTTGCTGAAGAAAATCTGCATCCCGTCCGTAGCCCTCAAAACATAGACGTCCTTATAAATGAGCGGACTCGACATCTTCTGGATATGAGCGTCGTTATTCCAATTTGCCAAGGCCGCAAACAATCCTTGAAGGCGGTCCCGTTCCCGAGCGCTCAGCGTGCGAAGAGCAATCTTCGCAGAGTCTGTCATTTGAAGTTCCATGTTCACCACCTCTATCTGGAGTGAGGCCACCCGTAAAGGGACGGTCTTCTTTTGGACATTATACCCGATGGCGCCGCGTGAGGCCGCGTGCCATGCTAACGTGTGACCGATAGACCGTCGGGAGTCGCGAGTTTTTCGTTTCTTGGCCGAAGGAGCGACATCTGAGGAGGGCAACGGAAAGGGCCGGGTGCCATGCCCACGGTACTCCGTGGGCATGTGAAGCACGTGGCGTTCAGTTGCGATACGCACCTTATGGGCATGGAAGAGCAGATCGAAAATGCTCATCATCATCCGGTTCGCGTGAGGCTCTGCGATAAAGGGAAGGGCTGGCACTGCTCCAAAACTGGGCATTATGCCCGTCTGGTGGCTGGATCGGGAGTGCCTGCTTAGCTTTGTGAGTTCCGGATGCCTTAGAGCGCCTCACATGCCCAGGGACTACCGTGGGCATGGCACCCGGCGCGCACAAGCCATCGCGGCAGCCGGCATTGCCATCAATTCCACATCTTGCCGACCGGCGGCGGCCCCGACAACGACGAACCCGCCTTCATCTAGTCCAAGATCAACCGCGCGCTGCAAGACGCCCCCATGTGCAATCCAAGCGAGGTCCCTTTCCGTCAGCATCGGATTCAAGGCGATTCCGCATCCATTATTGACGAAGAACTCCTGCGAAGACGCACGCCTGACGAAGCATTACACGTCAGGGCGCATCACTTTGAGGGGCGTCGCCCGCGATGGGCTCCGGAGCGTGCCATAAGCGCACGGTGCCGTCCCAGCTGCCCGAGATCAGCAAGCGGCCGTCGGAAGACACGGCCAAGGACGAAACGGGGCGGCTGTGCCCGCGAAGCGTAGCACGCTCCTGGCAGGTATCAAGATCCCAAAGCTTGATGCTTTGATCATCGCTCCCGGTTGCGAGCGTTCTGCCGTCTGGAAAGAAAGCGACTGCGCGCACGAAGGTGGTGTGTCCCTGAAGCGAGGTACGCTGCTGGCCCGTCGTCGTATCCCAGAGCCCGATGGTACGGTCCTGGGAGGCGGTAGCTAAAAGGTGCCCATCGGGAGAAAAGGCGACTGCCCAGACCCATGCCTTATGCCCGGAGAGGGTTGTGGGGTGCTGGAGGTCTGCGAGATCCCATATCTTGGCCGTGCTGTCCCGGCTTCCCGAGGCGACTTTGCGGCCGTCGGGCGAGAAGGCGACCGACCAGACACGCTGCGCATGCCCACGTAGCTCTCCGAAACACTGTCCGGTTGCAACTTTCCACAACTTCACCAAATTGTCGCCGTACCCCGCTGTGGCGAGCGTTTGACCTTCTGGAGAAAACGCTGCACACCAGGTCCCGCCCGGGTGGCCGGGAAATGTTGCAGTCAAACGGTGCGTCGCCAGGTCCCACAACTGGACGATGCCTTCATCGCCCGCACATGCCAGAACCTGTCCGTCCGGCGAAAAGCACAAGCCATGCAGGGGCTTCCTGGATGCCTGCCAGCTTCCTGCTTCTTTCGACCGCGCCACCTCCCAGAGCTTGACCTGACTTCCCCCTCCCTTGGAAACGCCAGCGGTAGCCAACATTCGATTGTCGCGACTCAGGGCGATTGAGTTGACCAGTTGGCCCTGCGCAAGGATGTCCTTTTCCGCGGACATGTCAGCCGTGCGCCAAAGGCTAATCGTCCCGTCGGCCTGGCCGGTGGCCAGGGTCTTGCCATCGCCCGAAACGCTTACGACATAGATTTCCTGGGAGCAGCCGCGGACAATCCTTTCGGCTTCGCCAATCTGCCAAATCTGCACGGTCCCGTCCTCGCCGCAGGAGACCAGTCGCTCGCTGTCTGGAAAAAATGTCACGCTGTGGGCAGAGCCTGTGTGCAGGTTCTTGGCTTGCACACCTTGTCGGCTTGCCAGGTCCCACAGCATCAGGCTGCCGTCGTCGCACGCGGAAGCCAGCTTGCGCCCATTAGGCGAAAAGCTCACGTCCATGACGTAAGCCCGATGACGGCCGAGAACCGTCGGGGGTCCCCCGAAAGGCGCCTTCCACAACCGGACGCGGCCGTCGCTACCGCCCGAAGCGACGTTTTGACCGTCAGGAGAAAGAGCGACTGAGTAGACTGAGTAGATTTCGGTGGCGGGGTCGCGCAAGAACGCGAGCAACTTAGTGGCTGCAATGTCCCATAACTCAACCTGACCGGCGCTTCCCACTGCCAGCTTCTTGCCGTCGGGAGTTAAGGCAAGCCCTTTGAAAGGAGGTTGATTCGCTCGAATGACGGCACGTTCCCTATCCTTGAAGAAGTCCCAGAGAATGATCCTGCCGTTTTCCAGACCAAGCACCACTGTCTGTGGGTCTGCGGCGAACGCCACCGCTTGGATCTTGGCTGGATCTGTCCGAATGAGCACACGCCCTTGTCCCGAGGCTGTGTCCCACAACCAGGCCTCTCCGTCTTCGCCAGCGGAAATGACCTGTTTGCCGTCCGGTGAGAACGCTAGCGCGACAACGGATTTGCTCTGCCCGCGGAAAGTCAAGTACCGACCCTGGGAGGCAACGCTCAGGAGGTGATACCACTCGAAGCTGCGCAGGTCCTCTTGCCCCGGCTCGGGCCGGTGCCGTTCCAGGAGCCGCAGGGCCCGTGCTACTTGCTGCCCGTCCCACGCCTGGTACGCGAGGTTCAAATCCGCCGCGTACAGATAACGGCGCGCAAGCCGCTCGCGCTGCTCCGCCAGCATGCTCTGTTCCTCCGCTTCATGCTGGCTGATCTGGGACTCGCCCAGCGCTCGTCGCGTTTGCTCCTCTCTTCTCCAGATCAGCACAGTGCTGATCGTCAGGCATACGGTCGCAAGCAGCAGCATGGTGATAACCCCGGCAGTCATCGCTTTGTGCCTGCCGAGCCATTTCCGCAAGCGGTGAGCCAGCGTGGGCCGCTTGGCAAGGACTGGGCGGTCAGCCAAGAAACGCTGCAAATCGTCGGCAAGCTCTCTGGCGGTCGAGTATCGGCCTTCCGCTTCCTTGGCGATGGCCTTCAGGACGATCGTTTCAAGATCGGCGGAAATCCCTTTGCGCAGCCGGGAGGGAGGGCGAGGATCAGCGAAGGCGATTTGCCGGAGCAATTCCTGGCGGTCTTCGCCGGGAATGGCGGGTTGCAGGGTCAACAGTTCGTACAGCGTCACGCCCAGGGAGTAGATGTCGGTGCGATGGTCCACGATGCCGCGTTTGGCTAGCGCCTGCTCGGGGCTCATGTAGCGCAGCGTCCCGACGAGGTCGCCTGTCATCGTCAGGCCAAGGTCGGTTTGATAATGGGCTAGGCCAAAATCAGTCATCCACAAATGGCCACTGTCATCCACGATCAAGTTGGCTGGCTTGACGTCCCGGTGGATGATGCCCTGTTGGTGGGCATGCTCCAGGGCTTCGGCGGCCTGGATTACCCAACGCGCGACCATACGAAAGTACTCGGATTTCCCCTGCGATCGTTCGGTGGAGAGAAGCGCGCGCACCTGCGTCGTCTCCGCGGTGGATGCAGGTATTGGGCCACCGCGGGCATCGCTTGCGCGTTTCGCGCCCGCTTCCAGTCCTGGGGGCGTCGTTTCACGCTCGCGCATCTCGCGCAATACGCCGTCAAGCGCCTGCCCTTCGATGAACTGCATTGCGAAATAATGCACCCCCCGCTCGCACCCAATCGCATAGACAGGAACAATATTGTGGTGATGGAGATGGGCGGCCGCCTGCGCCTCGTTTTGAAAACGCCGAAGGTGCTTGGAGTCGAGCACGGCGGCAAAGGAGAGGACTTTAAGAGCAACTCGCCTGCCCAGGGAAATCTGCTCCGCCTCATAGACGATGCCCATCCCGCCGCGGCCGACTTCGCGCAGCAGGCGGAAATCGCCGAGCTGGCGTGCGACGGGAGCGCTCACGAGCCCGCGCAGCGGCGCGGCCAGCTGATCGAGTTGCCGCAGACCGGCGAAATACTCCTCCAGGTCCGCCGCGAATTCGGGATACTGAGTGATGAATTCCTTAGGGTCCGGCTGAAGACCTTTCTCCAGGGCATCCACATAGCGCACAAGGATCTCGTGCAGCCGTTCCTCTCTGTCGGCGGATTTCGTGAAATCAGGCGTCATGGCTCGGCCCAGCCTCTTTGGTGTTGAGGTGTTCGCGGAGCTTCTTGAGCCCCCGGAAAACGAGGCCCATGACGGCAGGCTTGCTGCGGCCCATATTCTGGGCGACGTCCGCCAAAGACCAGCCCTTGAGGTGGTGCAGTTCCACCGCCTTGCGTTGATCGGCCGGCAGCTCTGCCAGGGCCGCGGCCAGCCGTAGTAATTGTTCGCGGTCCATGGCTTGCTGACTGGGTGACGACTGCTCGGCCGTCAGCCACGCCTCCAATCGCGAGGAGGATTGCTCGATTCCGGCCTGTAGCGACTGTTCCAGCGTGACATCGCGGGCGCCGGCGTGAAAGCGGCGTGCAGCATCGGCCAGGTTGTTGGCCAGGATGCGCCGCAAGAACCCGGTCAGCTCGGCATCGCCTTGCCCTCGGAACCCAGGCATGGCCTGGTAAGCTTCGAGAAGCGTTTGCTGTACCACATCCGAGGGATCCAGCTTACTTTGCAGTCCTGCGTCCAGCTGAAGCCGCGCCAGCAGGCGCAGATAGTCGCGATAGCGTTCCAACGACTGGCTCTCGGCTTTTGGTTCCCCAGCCATAAAGGCCACCTAAGAAGAATAGGCGTAAGGAAAGAGAGAACGAAGCGCCAGGTGCGGCTATTTAAACGATCAGAAGTATCATTCTACTCGATCTCGTTAAGGCTTTTCTGTGCAGCAGCCCGGAAGAAAGATCAGGTGCACCGGGCGCGCAGCCGTACCCAAGACAGGTCAAGTATGGTGCGCGCAGGTGGATTTCCCAAGGACCTGTCATGCTGCTAGTGTTTTGCCCGCCCCCACAAGCGGGTGCGAAACGCAAACAGCGCCGCTCAGTTAACCCTTGTTCCTTTGCCAGCTGATGTTTAAGATCACTGTGCAGAATTTGATTCGTGCATACCCCCAGCTCAACCTTCTCGAGATATGCCAGCCATGGAAGCCAGACTTGTTGTGGAGAAGGGCAAAACGCAAAAACGTGCCTTTCAAATCCAGTCAAGTGAAACCATCATCGGCCGCCGCCAGGATTGCGATCTGCGGATCGTGTCTTCAGCAGTCAGTAGGCGGCACTGCGTTGTCAGCGTCAGCGACGATTACCTCATGATTGAGGATCTCGACAGCGTGAATGGCACTTTTGTGAACGGTGTGCGCGTGGTCGGCAAACAGGTCCTGCGGCCTGGTGATCGGCTGGAAGTTGGACCATTGCGTTTCGTCGTCGACTACAAGCTGTCACGAGAAGCCCTCCATCGCCTCGAACAGACCACCGAAGCAAAATCGGTGGAAGAGGATGTCGAGGAACTTGCCTTCGCCGAGCCCGACGATGCCGGCGAAGAACTCACGGTTGCTGAAATCGATGAAGAGGTCGACGAGCTGCCCCTGGCGGACGAGGAGACGGAACTAGTTTCGGAAGGGGCTAGTGGGGCTCCCCTGGAGGCCCAACTCGTCGATGAAGAGGACGAGCCCATTCCGGTCCTCGAGGATTTCGAAGACCTCACCTGGCAGCCGCCCAAGTCAGGAGACCTGCGCGACATTCTGTCCCAGATGGATCCCAATCAGCCGAAAAAAGCCGAAGACAAATAAGGAATGGTGAAGCGCCTCATTCCTCGATGCTTTTCCCATCCCCTGCCGCGCTTCGGCGTCGAACGGAGGGGCTGCTAATGGGATGTTGGCCAAATGAGGCGAACGGCAGCAATTGTTCTCCCCTCGCCCCGGTACTCCGGGGAGAGGGGTGATTATTACCTGCCGTTCGCCTAAGCAGCTCTTACGCGTTGTCGGCAACGCGCGCGCGGAAATACTTCAGCGTGCGCGAAAGCCCTTCATGTCGATCTATTTTCGGCTCCCAACCTAGCACGCGGCGTGCACGATCGATGTCCGGCCGGCGCACCTTGGGGTCGTCCTGGGGCAACGGCTTGAAGACCAGTTCGCTGGCGCTGCCGGTCAATTCGAGAATCTCCTGGGCAAAATCGAGGATGGAGACCTCGTTGGGGTTGCCGAGATTCACCGGCTCGTGAAAATCGGCCAGGAGCAGACGATAGATCCCGTCAACCAGATCGGACACATAACAAAAGCTGCGCGTCTGCGAGCCATCGCCGTAAACGGTCAGCGGTTCGGCCCGCAGCGCCTGACCCATGAGATTTGGCAACACACGCCCGTCATCGAGCCGCATGCGTTCCCCATAGGTGTTGAAGATTCGGACGATGCGTGTGTTCACGCCGTGGAAGCGATGATAGGCCATGGTTATCGCCTCGGCGAAACGCTTGGCTTCGTCGTAGACGCCACGGACGCCGATGGGATTTACATGGCCCCAGTAATCTTCGCGCTGCGGATGCTGTTCCGGGTCGCCGTAGACCTCGCTGGTGCTCGCCAGCAGAAAACGGGCTTGCTTGAATTTCGCCAGGCCCAGGCTGTTGTGGGTACCCAACGAACCGACTTTAAGGGTTGGGATGGGGTGGCGCAAATAATCGATTGGGCTCGCCGGCGACGCGAAATGCAGGATGTTGTCCACCTCGCCTTCGATCTCCAGCGCGTGACAGATGTCGTGGTGAATAAAGGAGAAGCGTTGATTGTCCCGCAGATGGGCAAGGTTGGAGGTCCGGCCCGTAATCAGGTTGTCGACGCAGACTACCTCGTGCCCCTCGGCGAGAAAGCGGTCGCAGAGATGCGACCCGAGGAATCCAGCTCCACCGGTGATAATCGTTCGCACTCTGAAGTCTCTCCTTTCCCGACCGGTACGTTTTCACCTATGATTAAGATAGGGAAATCGCGATTGAAAATCTGCCTGTTCCCGGTATGCTACGCTTGATCGAGAGAGTTTTACGCAGCAAATGGTATAGGAATTGCCATTTCCCGACCTCCCACCGGCCGGGTTAATTCCCATGCAACGGGGGATCGCGAATCCTTTCTCCCAATTCCCATTTCCCCCGATAGCGAAGAGGTGATAATGGCTGGCCGTTCGATACGCACGTTCACCGTATTGCCGCACCTGCCCGATCGGCTCCAGGCGTTGCAGAAGATTGCCTACAACATGTGGTGGTGCTGGAACCACGAGGCCGTGTCTCTGTTCCGCAGAATTGACGACGATCTTTTCGAATCGTTGGAGAACAGCCCTGTCAAGCTTCTGAGCGGCATTGACCAGGCTCGGTTGCAACAGCTTCTCCACGACGACGGCTTCCTGGTACATCTCGACCGGGTGGAGGACGCCCTCAATAGCTACATGACCAGCGCGACCTGGTTCCAGGAAACGTATCACGCGCCCGATGATTTCCGGGTCGCGTATTTTTCCGCGGAATTCGGCATTCACGAGAGTGTCCCTATCTACTCGGGCGGTTTGGGAGTGTTGGCGGGCGACCACCTCAAGGCGGCCAGTGACCTGGGTCTTCCCCTGGTCGGCGTCGGGCTCATGTACCGGGAGGGCTATTTTCGCCAGTACTTGAACGTGGACGGCTGGCAGCAGGAAAGCTACCCCGAGAACGACTTCTTCAATTTGCCGCTCATCCCTGAGACCCGTGATGGCGGGGCGCCGCTGATGGTCAGTATCCCCTTTCCCGGGCGCGAGGTCTGGGCACGGATCTGGCGCATCCAGGTTGGGCGCGTGCCTCTCTATTTGCTCGACACGAACATTCCCAAGAACAACCCGGACGACCGCCAGATTACCGGCAGGCTCTACGGCGGGGACAACGACACACGTATCCGGCAAGAGATGGTACTGGGCATCGGCGGGATCAGCGCCCTGCGCGCGCTGGGCAAGGTGCCGACGGTTTGCCACATGAACGAAGGCCACTCCGCCTTCTGCGGGCTGGAGCGCGTGCGCGTCCTGATGGAAGAAAAGGGCCTGACGTTTTGGGCAGCGCGCGAAGCCGTCTCCGCCGGCACCTGTTTCACAACCCACACGCCCGTGCCGGCGGGCAACGACGTGTTTCCGACGCCGCTCGTCGACCACTATTTCTCGGGCTATATCCAGCAGCTCAAGATCGACCGCAACGAGTTTCTTGGCCTGGGCCGGCAGAATCCCCGCGACGAAAACGAAGGCTTTTGCATGACCGTCCTGGCGATTCGTCTTGCCAACACGACGAACGGCGTCAGCAAACTGCACGGCGGCGTCTCGCGCAAGATGTGGCGGAACATCTGGCCGGAATTGCCGGAAGCGGAGATACCCATCGCATCCATCACGAACGGCGTGCACACGCGCAGCTGGCTGGCCCCGGAGTTATCTCAGCTCTACGACCGCTACTTGGGCATCCAGTGGGAAGAGCGGCCGGCCGACTACGGCATCTGGAAGAGGGTAGACCATATTCCCGATGCCGAGCTGTGGCGAACGCACGAGCGCCGCCGGGAGCGCCTGGTGGCCTTCGCGCGCGCCCGGCTGCGCAAACAACTCAAACGCCGCGGCGCTCCGCCGGCGGAGATTGCAAGGGCCGACGAAGTCCTGGATCCTGACGCACTGACGATCGGGTTTGCCCGCCGGTTTGCCACCTACAAACGCGGCACGCTCATCTTCCGCAATCTCGAACGTTTGAGCGCGATCATCAACGACAAGGAGCGCCCAGTGCAAATCATCTTTGCCGGCAAGGCCCACCCGCGCGACCATGGCGGCAAGGAATTGATTGCGGAGATCCTGCACATCGCGCGCCGTCCCGAGTTCCGCCGACGCATCGTGTTCATTGAAGACTACGACATCAACGTCGCCCGCCATCTCGTCCAGGGCATCGACGTTTGGCTGAACAACCCGCGCCGGCCGCTTGAGGCTTCCGGTACCAGTGGCATGAAGGTTTGCTGCAACGGCGGCATCAACCTGAGCATCCTCGACGGCTGGTGGGTAGAAGGGTATGCCCAGGACAACGGCTGGGCGATTGGCGCGGGCGAGGAATATACCGACTTGACGTACCAGGACGACGTGGAAAGCCGGGCCATCTACGACCTGCTGGAGCAGGAGATCGTGCCGCTGTTTTACACGCGCTCGATCGACGGGCTGCCGCGCGGCTGGCTCAAGGTCATGAAGCAATCGATGAGCGTTGGCTGTCCCGTGTTCAATACCAATCGCATGGTGCAGCAGTACATCGAAAGGTGTTACTGGCCGTCGGCCTTGCGCTACAGGACGTTGACGGCGGACAACTTGAAAAAAGCCGAGGAGCTGGCCCAGTGGCGGCGCCGCCTGGGAGCAGGTTGGTCCCGTGTGCGGATCGAAGGTGTCGAGGCGGACGGGGCGGATCCGATGCAAGTCGGCAAGGAGCTACGGGTAAAGGCACGCGTGAACCTGGGCGGCTTCGGCCCCGACGACGTCGAGGTCCAGCTCTTTCACGGACTTGTCGATTCCTTTGGAGAGATTCCCAAACCGCAGACCGTGGCGATGAGCCACAACGGCACCCAGGAGGGAACAAGCTGGGCCTTCACCGGCACCATTCCCTGCCAATCGAGCGGACAGCACGGCTTTGCCGTCCGCGTGCTCCCCAAACATAACGACCTGGCCAATCGCTTCGAGCCCGGCTTGGTTTGCTGGGGATAATGTAGTGGTGAGTGGCTAGTGGTGAGTGGTGAGTGGTGGGATAATCACGAAGCCCATCCCCGCAAGGCACGCGGCAACTCTTCGACGAACTTGCTACGCGGCAGCACCGGATCGCAGCCTGCTTCCCTGGCCAGGCGCAAAGATTCCGCATCGACGTGCGAGCCGTATGCGACGACGCGCGGCACGGGAGAGCAGGTCGTGTGCAAGAACGCCATCAATTCACCCAGCTTCAGGCCGGAATTGCCTAGATCGACAATGATGCACCGCGGCGTCTGCTGCGCTGCCAGTTGTTCGAGAATATCAACGCTGCGCGCCGGTTTGATGGTCAGGCCGAGATCGCGCGCGGTGCCGGTGACTCGACTAGTGAAAATCATATCGTCGGAGAGCAAGAGACCAGCGACCTCGGACGGCGTGCTTGGTACGGACATCGGTACTTTTCCTTTGTTTGTAAGCGGGCAAGTCAGATTGCTTCTGGGCCACGCTCTCCAGTCCGGATGCGGATGCAATCTTCAAGAGGCAGGATGAATATCTTGCCGTCGCCAATGCGGCCCTCCGGACCCGTCCGGCCCGCTTCCATGATGGCATTGACCGTGGGCTCCACAAAATCCTCGTTCACCGCGATCTGCAATTGCACTTTGCGCAGCAGATTGACGTTGAGTTCATGCCCGCGATAAACCTCGGAGTGCCCCTTCTGCCGGCCAAAGCCCTGAACATCGACAATCGTCAAGCGGAACACCTCGACCTTGCTGAGGGCTTCTTTTACTGCTTCCAGTTTTGCAGGTTGGATGATGGCGAGAATCAATTTCATGGTGGATTGTCCTTGGTCCGAAGTGCTATCGAGGGATGCTCACGAACAAGTCCTCTCGGTGCGCGGTTTCACCGCGCTTGCGCTTGGCAAACTGGCCGATGCCGATACTCATAATAATGGCTGGAAGAGCGGCAGGCAAAGTCCGGTGATGGTACGCCTTGGAAAAAAAACTTCTCTGAGATAAGGCGGCGCTTATGCGTTTGGATCTAATAAGCGCCTGCTTATTAAAGCATCGAGCTTAGCTCCACCCAGGCGATGGCTAATCCTAGAAGGGAGCAGATTGCACCCACCCAGATTGCCCTAAAAAGCAAACGATCCCTCTTCTTTCGATACGATCGGTACAAAAACGGAAGCAATGCCAGATTAGCTAGAGAAGTGAATAGTAGAGCGATCCACGGCGTGCCAATCACGATAGACCAGATCAGCACGATGAGCAACAAGCACGCGACGACTATAAAGCGTGCTAGGGAAGCAGAAGTGGGGTAAATTATACGCCCCTTCAGCAGCGTAATTTCCTTCCGTTCTTCGTTGCTCATACGATCCAGGTTAACAAGATGATCAGTTGTTTTCTAGAGAGGCCAAGAAGGTACCCGAGAAGCTTTCGTGCCTTGGTATGACTACCCAGAGTCCCTCGCTCAGTGCGAGGCTTCGCGAACCAGAGCAGATTCTTGCAAAGAGCGATTGCGTCCTTGCTATCCTGACAAGATCAACAAGTAAGCAAACCTAAAAGGGAGGGCTAAGTGATGATCACCGTGACCAGCAAAGGTGCACGGTATATCCGGGCCGCCGATGATTGAAGCCATTCACCGTTAACCACCGTTTTAGACGGTACGGCGGCGCTCGCAGCGCCCATTGCACAACACGGGCGCGCTTTCGCAAGATGCGTAGGCGGAAAATGGCGAAAAAGAGGAGACCCTCGCTAGGATTAGCGCCCTCCGCTAGGAATGCCGGCCCGAGAGTTGGCCGTTAGGTTCGGTTGCATCCAATAGGTGTCATGCTCAGCAGTCTGCCAGAGTATCTGTATCCTTATCTTCGATATCTACACCCTTGGAATCCATCTCAAGTTCTTGCAAAATGATCGCTGCAGAAAAAGTGGCGAAATCCGTACGAAGAACTCAGACTTTTCGGTGCAAAGCTCGGCCTGTATGGTCAAGCCAGACGTCAATTTGGACATTCATTGGTAAAGGGAGGGCTTAGCGATGATCACGGGCGTCCACACGATGTTCTACACGTCGGAGCCGGAGAAGTTGCGGGCCTTCTTGCGCGACAAGCTCGGCTTTCACGCGACCGATGTCGGCGAGGGTTGGCTTATCTTCGATCTACCCGAAGCAGAGATGGGTTGCCATCCGGAGGATGCTGCCAAGGGCGCTCCTTCCGGGACCCACAACATCTCGTTCTATTGCGACGACATCAAGAAGACAGTCGCAGACTTGAAGGCGAAAGGGGTCGAGTTTACCAGCGATGTCCAGGACATGGGCTACGGATTGATCACGTATTTCCGCGTGCCGGGCGGTTTTCAATTGCAGCTCTACCAACCTCGGTACTCGAGAAAATAGAGAGTTCTGGGCGTGTCATGCTTGCACGGCCCTAGCACGTCGTGTTGGTCAGAAAGCAGGTTGAGGGCCGCGAGGGCTCGACTCCCGCTGCTCTCGTGAAAATCATTTGTCAGTAAACGGCCTTCCTTGCTGGTAAAGTTTGAGACGCTGGCGTGCCTTTTCAAGAGATTCTTTCGGAAAGTCTGGAAGCTTTAAAGCAGCCTCTTGCCATTTCACCGCATCCTTGAATTGGCCCGTCTCCGCAAGGGCCGCCGCAAGACACTCCAGGCATGGTCCCGATTTCCAGTTTGTCGCTTGACAGGCTTTTGTGGCATATTCGACCGCCTGCTTTCCGTTTCTGCCTTCTGTCAGCTCACAGGTCGAAAGCACCCATCCCAAGGTAAACAGGATGGGAACCGAATCGGGCTGCAGCCGAAGCGCTTCTGTAACATCTGCGATGGCCTGCTTGTATTTCCCTTTTCTCTGGTACAAATCCGCTCGGCGCACATGAATTGACAGGGAATTTGGCTGATTCAATGTAAATCTGTCTTCCTCAAGTGCGCGAGTATAGTCGGCAATGGCTTCGTCATATTCGCCTTTCTTGGCGTAGACACTTGCGCGACAGATACGCGTTTCCACGGACGCTGGGACCAATTTTATCGCTTCGGTATAATCCTCGATTGCCGCCTCCAGGTCGCCCTTGCAAGAGTGGGCATAACCCCGGCAACCATAAGCGGAGGCACGCTGTGTATCGTCCCCCCGTGGATCCATTTTCAATGCAGTGGTGCAATCCTTGATCGCTTCGTCGTAGTCCTTGTTCAAACAGCGAAGGCACGCGCGAAACGAATAGTTCGATGCATCCGGCTCAAGATAGATCACCTGTTCATAGTCCGCGATCGCGCGGTCAAGTTTTCCGTCCGCCCCATAGGCTGCAGCCCGCATTTTGTAGAGGAGGTGAGGGGAATATCGGCTCAATTCGATCGCTCGGGTAAAAGCCTCGACAGCTCTAGCGAACTCCTTCCTCTCAAAGAAGTCCACGCCTCTTTGGAATTGAGCCGACGACGTTTCCTCGTCACTAGCATTAGAAGATGAAGACGAGACGCTAGCGCAGACCAAATTCCTCGCCAAAGCGTACGCGAACGCTGAATGGGTGACATCGGCAACGCCAAGAGCGGAATTAGGCGCTAGACAAGCAGTCAAGAGCAAGCTGAGTAGTTTAGCGGCACGCGTCATCGAACGAATCACCCCGCCGTGGCCTATAATGGCATCGTTATTTAGACTGCCCTTCGTGCACGACTTCCGTGAGATGCTCGCGCGTGGGAGTGCGCCAGATGAGCATTGGCGTAACGGGCCGCACGCCGACTTCCTTGGGGGGAACTTTGAGAACTTCCGCCTGGCGTGCCCCGGTTACCTTGGGCGACTGGCTAATCGCTGAGGCGTCCGTGGCCGAACGTGGCGTTCCATAGAGTCGGACGTCAGCCGGGCGGACTTGCGTAGGCGCCGAATAGTAGCGCGGGATACCCGTCGATGTTGAGTAGTAGTATTGCGTGCCAGTGGGTGCGGACATGGACTCGATGGCCTGGCGCAACCGGTCCGTAGTCGGTAGCCGACGCTGGATGGCTCGTGGTGTGATGCCCAACGACGTGTCCGAGGTGTCCAGAGCCACGCTGGTCGCCTTGTCGTGATGGGCGAACCATAACAGATGCCGAGTGCTGAGACCCGGCTCGGCAGCCTTCATCAAGGCGACGATGCCCGCGAAATACGCAGCCGCGTTCGATGCACCGGCCGTCAAATCGCCGTTGGTGAATGCGGCATTCGAATCTTCCAGAATGATGTCGGGCTTGCGACGATAGTCCGCCGTCGGCCCCGCTGAAGAATTAGGACTGCTATCCCCTACGGTCAACACCAGCGGATTGTCCGCCGGCGGATACATCTCGCCTTTGTGCGAGGCATCGAGGAATTGGATCGCCTCGGTTGGGGCACCTGTTTTCGGATCCAGGAATCCTTCGCGGCTCGAGGTAATCACCACACGCAGGCGATCGTCCGGCGTGAACTTGCCGCTCTTGGCTTTGATCCTGATGAGGTAATCGTGCTCGCGATCCGCGGCAAGGTCGGTGAGGACGATGCGCTCGCGCGGATTCCGGCTCTCTTCCGGGTCGTTCTTGCCGGCGCCCGTGATCTGTTTCTTTTCGCTTGAGCCTGCGACCCAGCCGAGCCAATCTTCGACATAGAGATCGAGATCCTTATCGGTGCCGGCGTCTTCCTCCTCGCGGTAATCATTCCAGGTCAGCGTGATCGTGACCGTGTTTTCATCGAGCAAGTTTCGGAAACGCAGAGCTGTTTCGTCAGACCCTTTCCCCAGCCGCAGATAGCCGCTGGGCAAGACTTCCACCGGCCCGTTGTACACGTGGCCGCCGTAGTTACCCGCGGCATTGATCCAGAGGATCCCTGCCGCCACGGCATCGGCCACCACGCGATTGATCGGTCCGCGGCCGTCCCCGTTACCGCCGCCTTCGAAGGTGCCGCAGAACAGGATGATGTCCACTTTGGCCTCGATCGCATAGCGGACCGCGCGGCGGAGCATGGTCGGACCATTGGCGTTGAGCAGGTAGAACTTGGGCCCGCGTGGATTGAAGCCGGTCACGGCCCAGATGATCTGGGCCATCATGCGCCCATGGGGATTGAGGGGAGCAAATGACTTGCGGTATTCAGGGTCGCCCAGTTTGAATCGGCGCACAAATTCGGGGTCGTAGTGCTCAACCAGCACAGCGCCTTCGGGCAGGTAGCGGCGCACGCCGTCGATGCGGTCGAAGCCGTAGTCCAGGACCGCGATCTTCAGCGTTTCTACCGGAAGGTTGTCGTAGGCTGCTAGACCAAATCGCTGGCGCAGCTCATCGACATTGGCCAGGCGAGCGACGGAGGCGGTGCGGAGAGGTTTAGGGTTCGGCAGACTTTCCGACGGGTTTTGGGCCCGCGCCAGCGCTGGCAGAGCGAGGCTGAACGCAGCAGCCAGTGCGAGGCCGGCCGGCATCTTCGCTGTCATGATGTTCTCCTAGCCCGCGCGGCCGTGCGCTGGAGCGTGCCGAAAAAAGGGGGCCGACCCAAAGGATCGAAGCCCCCTATCCATGTTCTGACATGCCTGGCTTGCAAAATTCAAGGGCCCAGCCATGCCCCTTCTTCAACACGTTGGCTGGCACGAGAGCCGTTCGGACCTCGACCGGTCCCATGCTTAGTAGCAGTAATCGATAGAAGGATAGTAGTCCGACGAATAATAATACGACGGATAGTAGCCATAGTAAGGCCAGGACAAATAGCTGCTCGCGTAGTAGGGGCTGTAACCCCAGCCCCAGCCGCCGCCCCACCCCGAATAGCCTCCGCCCCAGCCCCAGTATCCGCCGCCCCAGCCCCAGCCGGGGTAGCCATACCAGCCATAGCCTCGGCCCCAGCCACCCCAGCCGCGACCCCAACCA